>WNGL01000090.1_pt1 | contig 139364 bp, 102 predicted proteins | sample 5400591 | NCBI WGS metagenome assembly WNGL01 (sample SAMN13153377, study PRJNA577476) | soil metagenome | isolation source: 80 cm soil or saprolite under Garry oak tree replicate 1 | place: USA:California | collected 2016-06-15 | reverse complement strand
GAACGATTCGCCGCAGTCGATCCGGCGATCGTGCCCGATTTAGTGAAAGTGCTGGAAAGGACGCCAAGCCGGAATTTCGAGGGTAAGCTTGGCAATCACTTGTTGCAATTCTCAGCGACGAGAAGGATAGGAAGCTGGCTCAGCTATCGTATGACCGAGGCGCAGAATCGACGCTTGCTGGCGAATTATTTGCTCGGGCTGTTGGGGCCGAAGGCGGCTGGCCCGGATCAACCGCCGGCCGGACCTCGTGGTGCCGGTTCTTGCCGAGTCACTTTCGGACCTGCCGCTCACGCAGACCGCCGCATACGCGCTTGGCGAGTATGGCACCAATTCTATTTCAGCCATTCCCGCGTTGCTCAAAGCCCTCCATCACCCGGACATGGTAAGCGCGCTCGCGGCCGCGCAAACCATTCACATGATCGATCCGCAAGCTTCGCTGGCGGCGGCGGATGAGGTCATGCCACTGCTCCTCAGAGCGTTGGAAAGCCCCGTTCGGATGAATTGGGGAGGTGCCATTCATTTGCTGGCCCAATACGGGGATCGCGCCAAAGCGGCGGTTCCCACTCTGCTCCGGCTCCTCGACGACGAGGATTCCCACATCCGCTTCTTAGTCACCAACTCCCTCCCGAGCATCGACCCCGAAGCCGCCGCCAACGCGGGCGTGCAATAACCGGTGTTGGTCGCATTTGCGACCGGCACTTACCCCGTCACCAAGGCGTGGAGGTTTGGCACACGCCCGTCGAGCCTTCGGGCCGCTCCCCACGATGGCATCCCAAAGTGAGGTGGGAGATGCGGCCCGCCACTCATGTGCTTTTGAAAAGCTCTCGTTTTCTATGCTGAAGCTGACATACTGCTTTCATGCGGAAAGGGCTTCGGATCGCGCCGCTGATTCTGCTCGGGATCGTTCTTGTCGGCCTGGCATTATATTGCCTCTGGCCGCACGAACGGACCTATCAGGGCAGGCCATTGAGCCAATGGTTGCAGGAATACTCCAAAGTCTGGACCAACAATATTACACCAACCGATCGCATTCAGCAGCGGAAGGATGAGGAGCGATTTGCCGCACTGGGTCCGGCGGTCGTGCCCGATTTGGTGAAGATGCTGGAAAAGCGGTCCGGCCTAAATTTCGATGGTAAGCTGGGCAATCAGTTGATCCAATTCTCGGCGACTAGAAGGATAGGAAACTGGCTCAATCTTAGGCCGGGCGTAGCGGAGTACCGGCGGTTTGAAGCGGCTTACTTACTCGGGGTGTTGGGGCCGCAGGCCGAAGCCGCAATCCCGGCAATGATCCGCATCTACCAGCACACAGGCGAGTCAATCTGGCTGCGCAAAGATATTCTTGAAAGCTTGGCCCGGATCAACCGACGGCCAGACCTCATAGTGCCAGTCCTTGCCGAGTCACTTTCCGGCCCGCAGTTGCTCGTGGAGACCGCTGGCCGGGCGTTGGGCGAATTTGGGACCAATTCCATCCCGGCGATTCCCGCGTTGCGCCAGACCCTCCATCACTGGGACACATGGACCGCCCTCGTGGCCGCCCAGACAATTCGCAACATCGATCCCAACGCTTCGCTGGCCGCGGTGGATGAAGTGATGCCGCTGCTCGTCAAAGCGTTGCAGAGCGGAAATAGTTTGCATGCGTGGTATGCGATGCCATTGTTATCGCAATATGGAGATCGTGCCAAAGTGGCCGTGCCACCACTGGTCAAGATTCTAGAGGAGGACCGTGGTGACCTTCCCGAACGAGCTGCTTACACGCTGAAACGAATCGACCCCGAAGCCGCCGCCAAAGCCGGCGTGCAATAACTGGTCCTGGTTTCATTTCCGACCGACATCGCTGGCCGGGACGCAACCCGGTTGGGGCTGAACAAGGATCGACTCGCACCGCGGCGGCCCTGCCGCGCCCAACGGATAACCGAGCCTAACGTTTCGCCTCTTGATTCAGGAATTGTCGTCGTTATCATCCCCACCTTTATGTTCAAACCCAAAGCTGTTTCGGCCCCGGTTTGCGCCATGTCCATCGTTCTCCTGGTCGCCTTCCGCGCGCCAGCGGCCGAAGTTATTCCCAGCGGCCCAAATGCGGCGCCTCATGTCGCCCCCGCCTCGGATGAAGGCGAGAGAGCCATCAAACGCTTCCGCGTGCCCAAAGGTTTCAAGGTCGAACTCTTCGCCGCCGAGCCGCTGCTCGCCAATCCGGTCTGCTTTTCCATCGACGAGAAAGGCCGCTTCTACGTGGCCGAGACCTTCCGCCTCCACGACGGCGTCACCGATATCCGCGGCCACATGAATTGGCTGGACGACGACCTCGCCTGCAAATCGGTGGAAGACCGCGTGGCCATGCTGAAGAAATTCGAGGGCAAGAACATCACCAACTATGCCCGGTTTTCCGACCGGGTGCGCCTGCTCGAAGACACCGACGGCGATGGCAAGGCCGACAAAGCCACGGTCTTTGCCGATGGCTTCAACAACCTCCCCGACGGCATCGGCGCCGGGCTTCTGGCGCGGAAGGGCAGTGTTTATTACTCCGACATTCCCAACCTCTGGTTGCTGCGGGACACCACGGGCCGGGGCGTTGCTGAGGTGAAAAAATCGCTCAGCTACGGCTACGGAGTGCGCGTCGGCTTTATCGGCCACGATTTACACGGACTGCGCTTCGGCCCGGACGGCAAACTTTATTTCAGCATCGGCGATCGCGGCGCGCACGTGCGGACCAAAGAGGGCGCGACCATCGAGAACCACGAAACCGGCGCGGTCTATCGCTGCGACCCCGACGGCTCCGGCCTGGAAATTTACGCCTCCGGCCTCCGCAATCCGCAGGAACTCGTCTTCGATCAATACGGCAACCTCTGGACCGGCGATAATAACTCGGACGCCGGCGATCCGGCCCGCTGGGTTTACGTGGCCGAGGGCGGCGACAGCGGCTGGCGCATTGGCTTTCAATTCATCGAGAAGCCCAACGCGCGCGGCCCGTGGTTGAGCGAGCGTCTCTGTTATCCGCAATGGGACGGCCAGGCCGCCTTTATCGTCCCGCCCATTGCCATCATCGCCAACGGCCCGTCTGGCCTGGCCTACAATCCGGGCACCGGCTTGCCCGACCGATACCGCGAGCATTTTTTCCTCTGCGATTTTCGCGGCGCCAGCGGCAGCGGCGTCCATTCCTTCGCGGTGAAACCCAAAGGCGCCTCCTTCGAAATGGTCGATCGCAGCGAGTTCATTTGGGAGGTGCTCGTGACCGACGGCGACTTCGGTTACGACGGCTGTTTTTACATCAGCGACTGGGTGAACGGCTGGGAGAAAACTGGCAAGGGCCGAATCTATCGCATCTACGACCCCGAAAGCGTCAAGCAGCCCATCGTGGCCGAAACGAAAAGGCTCTTCGCCGAAGGTTTCGATCAACGCTCCCTGCCCCAGCTCGCGGGATTGCTCACCCACCCCGACTTGCGCGTGCGGCAGGAAGCCCAGTTCGCGCTTGCCGACAAAGCCGCCGTCCCCACGCTGGCGCAAATCGCCGACGGGAATGAAAGCAGACTGGCCCGCCTGCACGCGATCTGGGGGCTGGGCCAAATCGCCAATCGCCGCGCGCCGGCGTCCAATCCCAAGGCGGAGGCCGCGCTCCTGCCGTTGCTAGCTGGTGCCGACGCCGAAGTGCGCGCCCAGGCCGCTAAAGTCCTCGGCGACGGCCATTCCACCAAAGCCTTCCCGGGCCTGCTCAAACTTCTTGCCGATCCGAGCCTGCGTCCGCGCTTTTTTGCCGCCATTGCCCTCGGCAAACTCGGCCGGAAGGAAGCCGTCCCGGCGCTGCTCGAAATGCTGCGGGCCAACGACAATCAGGACCGCTATCTTCGCCATGCCGGCGTCATGGGCCTGCTCGGCTGCGCTGACGTCGCCGCGCTGCGCAACCTGGCGAAGGACCAATCCGTCGGCGCGCGCATGGCTGCCGTGGTGGCGCTGCGACGGCTGCACCGGCCCGAGATCGCGGCTTTCTTGCAGGATACCGATCCCGCGATCGTTCGCGAAGCGGCCCGCGCGATCAGCGACGAGCCGATCGCCGGCGCGTTGCCGCAACTGGCCGGGCTGGCCGCTCAAGCTTCGCAGCAGTTCCGTCAGCAAGAAGGCAACGCCAAGTTGCTGGCGGCCACGGCTGACAAGAAATCGCCCACCGAATTACCCGATCTGGTCTCGCCGTTGCTGCGGCGCATCATCAATGCCAACTTTCGCCTCGGCAGCGCCGCCAACGCCGCCGCATTGGCCGCGCTGTCGGCCAACAGCGACCTGCCCGAAGCCATGCGCGTCGAGGCCCTCTCCGCGCTCGGCGATTGGGCCAAACCCTCCGGGCGCGACCGCGTCACCGGTTTGTGGCGTCCCCTGCCCTCGCGCGACGCGTCGCTTGCCGCGGCCGCGCTGAACCCGGTCCTGGCGGAGTTGTTGCGCAGCCCCTCCACGCCGGTAAAATTGGCCGCTATCAAAGGGGCCGCCAAGCTCGGCAGCAAAGCCGGGTCGGTCACCGCGTTCGACCTGGTGGCCAACCCGCGAGAACCGGCCAGCGTGCGCGTCGAAGCGCTCAAATCACTGGCCGCGTTCAACGACGTCAAGCTGACCGACGCGGTGAAGCTTGCTGCCGCCGACCAGGATGAATCGCTTCGGCGCGAAGCCACGCGGATTGAAGCGCAGTTACGGCCGAGTGACGCGGCGGCCAAACTCAAGGACGTGCTGGAAAAGGGCACGGTGGGCGAGAAGCAAGCGGCGCTCGCCACCTTGGCAACATTGCCCGGGACCGCCGCGGACGAAATCCTCTCCCAATGGCTCGACAAACTTATGGCCAAACAAGTGACGCCCGCGTTGCAACTCGATGTCATTGACGCCGCCGCCAAGCGGAGCGCGCAGACCGTGAAGCAGAAGCTGGAGAAATTCCAATCCGCGCGCGATCCGAAGGACGATATGCGCGATTACCGTGAATGCCTGGCCGGTGGCAACGCGGAGGAAGGGAAAAAAGTTTTCTTCGAGCGCCAGGAGGTTGCGTGTCTGCGGTGCCACAAAATCAACGGCGAAGGCGGCGAAGTCGGGCCGGACCTGACCGGGATCGGCGCGCGGAAGGACCGCGAATACCTCCTCGAATCGATTGTGTATCCGAACAAGCAAATCGCGGCCGGCTTCGAGAGCCTGCTGGTCACGCTGAAAAGCGGGTCCGCCTACGCCGGCGTTTTCAAGAGCGAGACCGACGCCTATCTGGAGGTCAACTCGCCCGAGGACGGTTTGTTGAAGCTCAAGAAGGCGGACATAAAGACGCGCGAGCGCGGCCTCTCCTCGATGCCCGAGGAACTCCGCCAGGTGCTCACCAAGCAAGACCTGCGCAACCTCGTGGAATATCTAAGCGGTTTGAAGTAGCGCCTGCTCGAACGGGGACCGGCGAAAAAGCGGAAGCTTTGAGAGACAAACCCTTTCGCATTCACACAGACGCTCTTTCGGGGACCGTTCCGGCGCCAGTCGAGCCGACCCAGGGAGCGGGGAGGCACACGAGCCCCGACCCCTAATTCTCGCCCCGAGTCGGGAAAATCGCCATCCGGCGGCCGGACTGAAACAGCGGACCAAGCTGCCTCAGCGCGGCGTTTTTTGGGAAAAAATCGGAGATCTGGACAGCAAGAACCTTCGCCAAGAACATGAGTTCGCAATCCGGCACCCGACGAAGCTGGGCTTCAAGTTTTCCAAGCGAGCCGGTGCTGATGCTCCAGCCTTGGAGTTGGAGTTTCCGAGCCAGGACTGACTGAGTCCACCCTCTCCTCGCCCGAAACCGTCGCACCTGTGGGCCAACCACGTTCAAGCCGAGCTTCATCGGAGGGCGACCCTACGCAGGAACGGCCTTTCATATTACTCCCACATGGGAGTGAAATGATAAAAAAACCCTTGCGTTCCCAGCCGACCCCTGGCAGGATGGAGCATCGGCTGAAGGTTTGCCTCATCCGGTTTGCGCTTTCAGCCATGCCAGGGCCATGGGGCAGCGAAGAAAATGAAAAAGCTAAATGCGACAGCGTTTATTTGCGGTTTCGTTCTGCGGCTTGCGGCGCCCGTTGCGGCACAGGACACCAGCCCTTATAATCCAATCCCGCAAAACAACGCTCTGCCGACGAACGCCGTTGTGAGCAGGGCGCCGCCCCCGCCACCCGCTCCACCTGTGGCGCTGGGCGCCGGGCTAAACAATTCTCCGTCGCCCTCCACCAATTTTTTGGCCCTGGAGGACGGCCTCACCGTCATCCCGCCGGACACCCACGGCGCTGTCGGGACGAACCACCTCATGGTCATGCTCAATACGCAGGTTCGCATCCAGTACCGGGACGGAACAATCATCAGCACTGAAACACTGAGTAATTGGTGGGCGCGCGGTGGCGACCTCATCGGCACAATCCACAGTGTTTTCGACCCCAGGGTCCTCTATGATCCGTACTACGACCGCTGGATAGCGACGGCGGGTGCTGACCTGCCTCCTAACACCTTTTCCTCGTCGATATTTATTGCTGTCTCGGCCACAAGTGATCCTACTGGCGTCTGGTATAGGAACCGCGTTTATGTCGATCAGTTCGCCCAAACTTGGGCAGATTTTCCAAGCATCGGGTTTGACAGGGACAAGATAGCGGTCCAGGTGAACATGTATTATGTCAGCAACAACTTTTTCGCGAATTCTCGCATTTTCGTTTTCGACAAGACGAATTATTACGCAGGTAACTATCGCAACTATACCCTCATCACGCTAAACGGCACCGGCGGCTCCCAGGTCCCAGCGGTCACGTATGACACCAATGTGTCCACCCTCTATTTCGTGCAGGAATTCGCCACCAATTCGTTTGGCTCGGGACTTCTCAAAGTTTACTCCATGACTGGGGCCTTCGGTTCGGAGGTCATCACCAACGCGTTCTATTTTCCCAGCGCAATTCCCTGGAATCCTCAGGGGCCGCTGATAAACTTCGCTCCCCAATCAGGGTCCACGAACAAAATTCATGCTGGTGACTCCCGCATGCATCGTGTGGTTTACCGAAACGGTTCACTTTGGTGCGCCCACACCGTCTTCCCTACCAATGCCCCTGCGCGCAGTGCCGTCCAGTGGTGGCAATTGAACACGAACGGCCTCGTCGTGCGGCAGGGCCGCATTGATGATTCATCGGGACAAAACTTTTACGCGTATCCGAGCATCGCCGTTAACCGGTTCAACGATGCCCTGATTGGATACTCAAGTTTTTCGACCAATCAATATCCGAGCGCCGCTTATTCGTTCCGCGCTTGTAACCACTCGGACAACACCTTTGACTTGGAAACTATCTTCAAGGCTGGTACCTCCCCTTATTTCAAAACGGGTTCCCTTGGAACCAATCGTTGGGGCGATTACAGTGCGACCATGCCGGACCCGATCAACGACACGGACTTTTGGACCATCCAGGAATTCGCGACGAATTACGTCGGCTCGCTGACAAACAATTCGGGCCGTTGGTGTACCTGGTGGGGAAAAGTGTCCATGCTGCTTCCCGGGAATGACAATTTCGCCAGCTCCTACGTCATCAGCAATGCAATAGGATCCACAAACGGAACCACGGTTCGCGCCACCCGCGAAAGCGGCGAGCCTAATCACGCAGGGAACCCTAATACCCCCTCCGTCTGGTACCGCTGGATCGCGCCAACGAGCGGCAGCACAAGTTTTTCAGCGGCCGATACGGGCACGACGTTCGACACCGTTGTGGCCATTTACACCGGGGCGAGCGTCGGTGCCTTGACGTTGGTGACGAACCGGCATGCTAGTGGTGGCACAAACGTTGTGTTCAGCGCCGTCGCGGGAACCACGTACCAGATCGCAATTGCCGCGTTTAACGGTGGGTGCGGAGATTTTGCCCTCAGTTGGGTCGCTCCGACCGCGCCGATGCTTCTTTCCCAGCCTCAAACCACCAACTGCGTGGCGAATGCCAATGAGAATGCCTTGTTTTCGGTGGTTGCGATTGGGACACCCAACCCCGTGTACCAGTGGAGGTTCAAAGGCACGAACAGCGGCGCAGCCACTACGAACATTGCTGGGGCGACCAACACGAGTTACACTATCGTTAACGTTCAAACCAACCATGCTGGCGATTATAGCGTGGTCGCGACGAATTCCGCGGGGTCCGTGACCAGCTCAATCGCCACGCTGTTCGTTCACGGCGATTCGTCGGCTCGACTGAATTTATGGGGGTATAATACCACATCATTCTGGTTCCAGATTTACGGCTTGACGAACCGGGCTTACGTCGTCCAAACTTCCACGAATCTTAATAGTCCGACAAACTGGTATGCCATCTACACGAACTTTGTTTCCTACTATTACACGAATTTCAACCGAACGAGCGACATCACGAGATTTTACCGAGCCATTACCAACAACTAGACACCAGGAGCATCTTACTTATGAGAAACCCTATTGTGATTATGTTTTTGCTGACTTTATCCAGCGCGTTATCAATCGTAAATTAAAAGCGTCCCTGTTATGAAAAGATTTTTACTGCTGTCCGCCGTGCTTGCGAGCGTCGGCCTCGCTGGCGCCCAGCAGACGATCCAGTTCGAGGCCGCTCTCGATGGTGCTAACGCAGAACCACCGAACTCAAGCCCGTTCACCGCCGCCGGCACGTTTACCTTTTTCGACGCTGTCGATCCTCTTGGAATTGGAATGGTTTATACAAACGTTCTTCATTGTTATGTCCATTTCCAGGATTCGCTCTTCAGAAGTGATAGCCCCATTTTCCCATCCGTCGTCAGTATTCAGAGAAAAGGAGGAGAATTCGTGACGAATGCGGGGGCCCCGTTTATTCTTTCCTGGGTCTATTATCCGATCCCGCTTGCACCGTGCTTCAACAGCCCCACCGGATGGGTGTGCTTGACATTCGGTGTAAGAGAAGATTTCGACGGTTGGTTCCTTCTCAGCAGCGACCAAATCGGGGAATTGGTGGCTGGCCAATGGTATGTGGATGCGACCTCCGCGACCACGGATGGAACTGTCTTGCCGGCTTATGAAATACGCGGCCAAATCCTGCTCGATAGCGACGCTGACGGCGTCCCGGATGTTCGCGACGATTGCCCGAATACTCCGCCAGGCGCCATCGTTGATGACAATGGGTGCAGCATCGGCCAGCTTTGCCCCTGCGAGGGGCCGTGGAGAAATCATGGCGAATACCTCAACTGCCTAAAAGTTGTGGCTGCGCAATTCGCGCAAGATGGTTTGATAGCTGACGTCCAGGCGAAACTCCTCGTGAGGCAAGCCGCTAGCTCTGATTGCGGCAAGCGGTGAGGAGGCCCGCCCCCGATCGCGAGCTCTCAAACCCAGACCCGTCGTTCATTTGCATCCACATTTGCGGTGTCCATCGCCGAATTTCTTGCGCCGCCGCAGGGGTAAAATTAGGAATCGCGCTGTCGGACGGGCCTCAGGGTTTAGTCGCAGGGCGCGTGATTCCCGACGGCGCTGGCAGCCGGAGCGCGGACAGAAATCCGCCTGCTTTGGCCAGCGTCTCCTCGTACTCGGCTTCCGGGCGCGAATCGGCGACGATCCCCGCCCCCGTGGAAAACCAGGCCCGGCCCGGACGGCAAACCGCGGTGCGGATCAGAATGCTCACCTGGCTTTCGCGATTGAATCCCAAATAGCCGGCACAGCCGGTGTACGGCCCGCGAGTCACTGGCTCCAGTTCCTCGATTATCTCCATCGCGCGAATCTTGGGCGCGCCGGTGACGCTGCCGCCCGGAAAACATTTTGCGAAGGCCGAGAAGTGCGTCACGTCAGGGCGCAACCGTCCTTCGACCGTGGAAACCAGGTGCTGCACTTGCGGATATCGTTCCAGGCGGACCAGTTCGGGGACTTGCACGGAGCCGTACTGGCAAACGCGGCCCAAATCGTTGCGCAGCAGATCGGTGATCATCACCAGCTCCGCCATTTCTTTCGGGCTGGTCTGGAGTTCATAGGCGAGTTGCGCGTCGCGCGTCGCCTCCCGCGAACGCGGCCGCGTGCCTTTGATTGGTCGCGTTTGAATCTGAGCGCCGCTGAGCCGCAGAAATAATTCCGGCGACGAGGAAGCGATCTGAAACTCACCGCAGTCGAGATAGGCCGCGAACGGCGCCGGGGAGACATCCGCCAGCCGCTGAAACAGTTCCCAGCCGTCGAGATCACAAGACGCGGCAAGACGTTGGGCGAGGTTCACCTGGTAAATGTCGCCGGCGCGGATGTATCGCTGGGCGCGCTCAACCAAGGCGATAAAGGCCGCGCGGGAAAGGTTTGAGGTAACGCTTTGCGGTGTTTGTTCATCTGGCTGCTTCAATTCCTGTTGTGACCTGGCTTCCTCCAAACCAGAGGAGTCCACCCTCACCCCGGCGCTGCGCGCTGCCACCATCTCCCCCAGGAGAGGGGGAACCGGCACACGCGCCTCCAAATCTTCAAGCCCGGTGAGGCGGACGCGCGGCGCTGGGACCATCGCGGGACTGGATAGCCGTTCCTGCCAGAACCCGAGTTGTCGGCGCGCCAGCGCGGCGTTGCGCGAGCCATCGGCTTGCAGCCCGGTTGAAACAATCCAAGCCTTCTCCAAGCGATGATCGAAGACCACCAGGCTGTCGTAGAAACCGACGTGGCAGTCGGGCAATTCAAGATCGTCGATCGCCCGGCGAACCAGCCTCGGCTCGACGAAGTTCTTCAGATCGTATCCCCAGTAGCCGAAGCAGCCGCCGAGCGGAAACGGCCGATCCACTTCCTCGAGCAATTCGTAACGCGCCATCAAACTGTCCAGCAGATGCCAGGGATTGCCAAATTGGATTTGCCGCCCGCCCGCGGACGACAGTTCGCAGCGCGAACCGAAGGAGCGGAAGCTCAGGAAGGGCCGGGCCGTGACAAACGAATAACGAGTCTGTGGCGCATCGAACCACGCGCTGCGCAACAGCACCACGCCGGGTTGATCGCGGAGCTGCCCGGCCAGAGACTCCGGCGAGTGCTGCGTCGGGGCTTCCTGAACTAGCGGGCGCACAGGCTTGTTTTTCCAGACATCACAACGCGGCAGGTTCCGAAACCGTGTTTAATCCGTGGCTCAATTTCAAATAGGTCACCGCCATCGCCGTAACTGCTCTCGCAAGCTCCGATCCGACTTCAACGGGCTTACCACCGCCAGGCTCAGGCGCCCCGGTTGGAAGAACTCCCGGGCCACGCTGCGGATTTGGCCCGCCTTCACTTCGCAGAGGCGCTGCTTCAATTCGGCGGCGGCAATGATTTTGCCATAGCCGAGCAATTGTTCGCCCAGCCACATCATCTGGTTCTCGGTGCTTTCGAGGCCGAGATCGATGTGGCCGATCAGGTAATCGCGCGCCTGCCGCAATTCCGTCGCGCCCGGCAGCGTCTCGGTGAAGCGGCGCAACTCCCGCCCGATGCGCTTCAGCGCTTCCGGCAGTTTGCCGGTGTCCAGCCCGGCGGAAATAACCAGCGTGCCGACATCGTCGAAAAAACTCAGGCTGCTGTGGATCGAATAGGCCAGGCCGAGGTCTTCGCGCAACACCTGGAAGAGGCGCGAACTCATGTTTTCGCCCAGGAGCGTGTTGAGCAATCGCAAGGCAAAGCGCCGCTCGTCGTGCCGCGAGCAGGTGCGGATGCCGAGCGCCAATTGCGTTTGCGCCGTTTCCTTCGTGCAGAGGCGCACGCGCGGCTCGCGTTGCTCTTCGTGCACGGGGCAAAAATGCGGGCGCTTCCCCGCCGGAAACTTCGGCGCATAACGGCTGACGGCTTTCACCACCGTTTGATGCCGGAGATTTCCCGCCGCGACCACGAGCGTGCTCGGCGCGACATAGTTTTCCCGCTGATACTGGAGGAGCTGCGCCCGGCCAAGCGAATCGATGTTCTTCTCGCTGCCGGTCAGGGGACGGCCGAGGGGGTGGTTGGGCCAGAGGGTTTCGTTGAGCAATTCGTGCACGTGCATGTGGGGCTGGTCGAGGTACATCGCCAGCTCCTCCTTGATGACGCCGCGCTCCTTTTCCAGCTCGCGGCGATCGAAGGTCGAGTGGAGGAACATGTCCATCAGCACGGCGAGCAATTCGTCGAAACGGTCGTGCCGCGCCCGGGAATAAAAGCACGTGCTTTCCTCGCCGGTGAACGCGTTCAGATACCCGCCGATGCCCTCGACGGCCTGCGAGATTTGCCGCGCCGAACGCGTGCGGGTGCCCTTGAAAAGCATGTGCTCGATGAAATGGGAGACGCCGTTGAGCTCGGCCGGCTCGTAGCGGCCCCCGGCCCCAACCCAGATTCCTAAACTCACGCTCGCCATGTGCGGCATTTCGGCCGTGGCGACGGTGAGGCCATTATTCAGCCGGGAGGTCTGCTGCATGATCAAGTCAGCGCCGAACCGAAGATGGTCACCGCCGGCCCCGCGGTGGAAAGCGTTTCAAATGATTCCACGAATTCGGCCATGATCCGGAAAATGCGCCAGGGATCTTCGCGGATGAAACCGTTCGGGGTGCTGATCATGGCGCGAGCCTAATCGCGGCCCAGTAGGGTGACAAGCCCCTGCTCTACTGCTTGCGCCGCAAGTAGTGCTGGCATTTTCCCCGCCCTTTCAGTCTCTTACCCGCGACCGAAAACACCTGGCGACGCATGCAAACCGCGCGATCCTTCCAAGCGAAATCAAGGCTTTGCCATGCAGGGCCAGCTCTCCTCCTGGTCGCCGCATGGTTGCTGGCTGCCAATTTTTCGCTGGCGGTGGAATCGTGGACCGACGCCAGGCTGCCGGTGACCAACGGCCTGCTGCTGTGGTTCGATGCGTCGCGCCAGAACGCCGCGCGCGGCGCGCAGCAATTCCCGCCGCTCACCGATGGGACGGCTTGCGATTATTGGTTCGACGGCTCCGGCCACGAGTGCCATTTGTCGCAGCGCATCGTCGCCTTCCGTCCCCGCTTTCACCAAACGTTCACCGCGGCGCTCCTGCACTTCGACGGCCAGGATGATTTTCTCGCCGCGTCAAAACCACCGTCAATGTACACTAACGCGACGGTGTTTATCCTGGCGGCGCCACGGGCGAACCCCGGCGACTTTCGCGCCTTTTTCGCGTTCAATCAGGCGGGCCGCAACGATTACACCACCGGGCTGAACCTGGACTTCGGGCCGTTCCCCACGCCGCAATTTTCCTTCCTCAACGCGGAAGGCGCGGGTTTCGGCGGCGCGGTAAACCTGATGCCCTCGGCGCGTTTCGGATTCGGCGGCTGGCACAGTTTCGCCGTGACGTGCCAGCCGGGCGCGAATGGAGTGAAGCTGTTCGTGGATGGCCAACCGCAAGGGTCCCGCGATCGGGCCGAATCGGTCTTGCGGCTGGACGAATTCACGCTGGGCGCGCGCTGCTATTCCAACACGCCAGAGCCGCCCCACACCCAAGGTTTCCTGGAGTGTGACATCGCCGAGTTCATCGCTTTCAACCGCCTGCTCGCCGAAGGCGAACGCGCGGAGGTGGAAAAATACCTGGCCGCAAAGTACGCGGCCCTGCGGGCCTTGCCTCCCGCGTCACCGGCCGAGGGGTCGCACCCGTTGGTGACCGTCACCAATGCGCCGCCGGTGCAAATGTTTGTGCCCGGATTCGGCGTGCGCGAGTTGCCCGTCAAACTGCCGAACATCAACAACGTGAAGTATCGCGCCGACGGCAAACTCGTCGCGCTCGGTTACAACGGCCAGATCTACCTGCTCTCCGACACCGATGGCGACGGCCTCGAAGACAAAGTCGAGTTGTGGTGGGAAACCAACTCGTTGCGGGCGCCCATCGGCATGGCGTTGACGCCGCCCGGCTACGCGCATGGCCAAGGCGTGTTCGTGGCGGCCAAGGGCAAGTTGTCGCTCATCGTCGATACCAACGGCGACGATCGGGCGGACCGGGAAATCATCATTGCTCAGGGATGGCAGGAACTTCCGCATGGCGTGGACGCGCTGGGCGTGGCGCTGGATCGGGCGGGCAACGTCTATTTTGGCCTCGGCTGCGCTTCCTTCACCGATCCGTACCTCGTCGATAAGGCCACCGGCCAGGCTCGCTACGATGTGCGCAGCGAACGCGGCGCCATTTTGAAAGTCGCGCCGGACTTCCAGCGCCGCGAAATTTTCTGCACCGGCATCCGCTTCTCCGTCGGCATGGCCTTCAACCGGAATGGTGATTTGTTTTGCACCGACCAGGAAGGGGCGACGTGGCTGCCGAATGGCAACCCGCTCGATGAGTTGCTCCACCTCGAGGCCGGGCGGCATTACGGCTTTCCGCCGCGCCATCCGAGACATCTTCCGAGCGTGATCGATGAGCCGAGCGTGTTCGATTACGCCCCGCAGCATCAGTCTGCTTGCGGCCTGAACTTCAACGAGCCGGTCAACGGCGGCCCAACGTTCGGCCCGGCGTGGTGGGCGGGCGACGCGCTGGTCTGCGGTTATTCGCGGGGCAAGCTTTTTCGCACTAAACTCGCGCGCACTGCCGCGGGCTACGTGGCCCAGAATAGTTTGATCGCCTGCCTGAACGCTTTGACGGTGGATGCCTGCGTCTCACCCGGCGGAGACCTGGTCGTCGCCACGCACAGCGGAGCGCCGGATTGGGGCAGCGGCCCGAACGGGATCGGCACGCTCTACAAGCTCAGCTACACCGCCAAAGACGCGCCCCAGCCGGTGATTGCCTGGAGCGCGAATCCGACGGAAATCCACATCGCATTCGACCGCCCGCTTGACCCGCTGCAACTCAGAAACCTGGCGAAGCTGACGGCCATCATTCAAGGAAAGTATGTTTCCGCCGGGGACCGCTTCGAGACGCTTCGGCCCGGTTATCAAGCCGTGCACGACCAACTCGACACACCGCGATACGAGGTGCCGGTGCTCTCGGCGAATCTCGCGGCTGACCGGCGAACGATCGTGCTGGTCACGCCTCCGCGCACCGCGGCCTTGAACTGCGCCATCACGCTGCCGGGAATTGGGCGCAACAGCGGTGCCGCGTCCGACGCATTGCCCCAACACGGTGCCATCGATTTGTCGAGCGACCTCAACGGGGTGGAGGCCCGCTGGGAGGAGGAGCCGGGCAAGTCACGCTGGTCGGGCTGGCTGCCGCATCTGGACCTGGAGGTCTGTCGCGCGCTGTTGCAAGGGAGCGCCGAGCACGACCCGCTCTGGCCGTTGTTGGCTGGCTCTGGCTGGCTGGTTTTGCGTGGCCAGCTCGATCTCTGGCAGATGTTGCAGCCCGCCATCCAGCCCGGCGCCAAGTTGGATTACGAGCGGTCCCCGGAAGATGTCATCGTGCGGTTTGCCGCGGCGGCCGAAATTCATGCGACTTTTGGAACCAACAGGGCCGCGCCGTTTGGAAAGGACGGCGAAATGTTCGTCGCCCGGCTGGCCTCCCGGCCGCAGGAGAATCGCTGGATTCCGTTCGAGTTAAAGATCCGCGGGAACCACGCCGCGCCCTCGCTACAAGTTTCCTGGTCAGCGGCCGAAGGTCCACAGCGATCCCGCCCGCTGCCACTGCGACGAATCCTCCTGCCTTGGGCGACACCCAAACTTGAGGCGGCTCCAGCCAACGCCAATCGTCAATTGCCCGAACTGGCCGGCGGAAATTGGCTGCGCGGAAAAGGGGTTTTCTTCGGCGACACCGTCGCGTGTTACAAATGCCACCAGGTGCGCGGCCAGGGCGGTCGAGCCGGGCCGGACCTTTCGAATCTGATTTATCGCGATTACGGGTCTGTGCTCAAGGACATCCGCGACCCGAACGCGGCGATCAACCCCGATCACGTGGCTTACAACGTCGAGTTGATCGACGGAGACTTGCAGACCGGCGTGTTGCAGAGCGACACGCCCGAGCTGCTGACGCTGGCGGATGCCTCCGGCCAAACGCTCAGCGTTGCGAGAAGCCGCATCAAGTCGCTCAAGCCCTCCCCGGTCTCCCTCATGCCCGAGGGGCTTGACAAGGGGCTTGCCGCCGGCCAGTTGAAGGATTTGATGACCTTCCTGCTCACCTCGCCGCTTGATCCGGCCCCGCTGGAGAGCCAGGGTGCGCCGTCAGCGCGGCCACGCGCGGAGTTGGATGCGGCCCTAAAAGCCAGCCGATCGAAGCCGGAAAATATATACCCGCTTAACATCGTCCTCTGTGCCGGTCCCAAAGACCACGGATCGGGCGAGCACGATTATCCACTCTGGCAGGGCCGCTGGGAGAAACTGTTGTCGCTGGCGGACGGCGTGACGGCCAGCACGGCCCAAGGGTGGCCTTCGCCCGAGCAATGGCGAAGCGCGCAAGTGATTGTTTTCTACTCGAACAACCCTGGCTGGAACTCCGCCCGCGGGAAGCAACTCGACGCCTTCCTCGAACGCGGAGGCGGTCTGGTCTATCTGCACTGGGCGGTGGAGGGCCACCAGGCTGTCGAGGCGCTCGCGCAACGGATCGGTTTGGCCTGGCGCGACGGTTTCTCAAAGTTTCGACACGGCCCGTTGGAATTGAAACTGCACCCGCACCCGCTGGCTGCCGGCTTGGGCGCCTTGAGGCTCGTGGACGAAAGTTATTGGCAACTGGTCGGCGACGCCAGGGACCTTCAATTAATCGCCAGCGGCGTTGAGGAAGGGGAGGAACGGCCGTTGATTTGGACCCGCTCCGCCGGCGAGGGGCGAATTTTTGTTTCCATTCCCGGCCACTTCACCTGGACCTTTGACGATCCGCTCTTTCGACTGCTCCTGCTGCGCGGGATTTGCTGGGCCGGCCACCAGCCATTGGACCGCCTGGCCGAACTGGCCGCGATCGGGGCGCGGATCAGCGAGTGATCCTATCCTAGGCTGACGTTGTGCCAATGGGACGACAAACGCCTGTGTTAGGTGTCAGACGTTGAGGCAATCGCGCACCATTTGGGCGAGGGTTTCCGGATGGTAGGGCTTCTGGAGAAAGTTCAGCCCTTCTTTGAGGGCAAAACCCGCGCTCACGACATCCAGGCTGTAACCGCTAGTGTAAAGCACCTTGACCGCCGGCCGCTCGGCCAGGATTTTTTCGGCGAGTTCGCGGCCCGAAATTCCTTCCGGCATCATCATGTCGGTGAGGAGGAGGTCGATGTCTTCCTTGTACTGCTGCCATAGCTTGAGGGCTTGCACCCCCGTGGAGGCCTCGAGAACCGCATAACCCTTTTTGCGCAGAATCTCCTGCACCAGTTCGCGCAAGGCCTGTTCGTCCTCGACGACCAAAATGGTCTCGTCGCCGCCCCGTGCTTCCTTCGGCTTGCGGCGATACTCGGCGGCGGGCGCTTTGGAACTGACCGGGAGGAAGACTTTGAAGGTGGTGCCCTGTACCAGTTGGCTATCGACTTCCAACCAGCCCTGGTGCTGTTTGACGATGCCATAAACCGTCGCCAAACCGAGGCCGGTCCCTTTGCCGACCTCCTTGGTCGTGAAGAATGGCTCGAAGATGCGGCTGAGCGTGGCCGCATCCATGCCATGACCGGTATCGCTCACGCTCAGGCAGACAAAGTGGCCGCAGCGCGCTTCCGGGTGACGGTGCACGTACGCCTCATCGATTTGGACAGCGGCGGTGGTGATGCCCAAAGCGCCGCCGGTGGGCATGGCGTCGCGGGCGTTGACGGCCAGGTTGACCAGCACCTGGTCGAGCATGCCGTGGTCGGCATGCACGGCGGGCAGGTCCGCCGCGAGGTTGCGGCGAAAGGTAACGTGTTCGCCCACCATCGTGCGGAGCATCTTGGAAAGGCTCTCAATCACCTCGTTCAGATTGAGCAATTGCGGCTGCATGATTTGCTTGCGGCTGAACATCAGGAGCTGGCGGGTCAGATTCGCGGCGCGCTCGGCGGCGAGGGAGATTTGCCTGGCCGAATCGGCCTGCACCGGCGGCAGGCTGGTCTCGCAAAGCATCAAGCCGGCATGGCCCTGGATGACGGTGAGGATGTTGTTGAAGTCATGCGCGACGCCCGCGGCCAACTGGCCGACGGATTCCATTTTCTGGACGTGGCGCAACTCCGCTTCCAAGTTCAGGCTTTCGGTGATGTCTTCCGCGTAGCAATGCACGATCTGCTGGCCCAGGATCGGGAAGAACGACCAGGAGACGGTGCGGCCGCGCACGGCGCTTTCCACGCGCAACTTGTTCTGGCCGGCCGAGAGGCACTGCTTCACGATCGTGGCGGCGTTGAGCGGCAGGAGTTCGGAAGGATGCGTTTTCTTGACCGACTTGGCCATTTCGAGCGCGGCGTCGTTGAAGTAGGTGAGCGATCCATCGGCGCTAAATTCCAGCACCGGATTGGGGTTGAAGCGCGGAAACGCCGCGAGCTTGCGGATTTCCTTTTCCGCCCGTTTGCGGTCGCTGGTGTCCCGCGAAACCACCAGGGCGTGTTGCGCCATGCTCTTGGGGTCAAAAATGAAGCTGCCGGTGGATTCAAAGAGGAGCCAGTGGCCGTTGCCGTGGCGGAAACGCAATTCGGCGTTGCGGCCTTCGCGAAAGAACAGCGCCTCGTCCAGTGTTTCCTCGAACATTTGCGCGTCTTCCGGATGGATAAAGTCCAGGCAGTTGCGCCCCATCAAATCGCCGGCGGGATGGCCCAGGACGCGCTGGTGGGAAGGGCTGGCGTAGATGAACTTGAATTGCAGGTCGAGCAGGCAAATCAGGTCGCGGGTGTTTTCGGTGATCAACCGGTACTGTTCCTTGCTGCGGGAAAAGGCGGCCTCGACCGTCAGCTTTTCCCGCTCGGCCTCTTTCTTCGAGATCGTGTTGCGGAGCGCCGAAGGCAGCCGCCGGAGGCTGGCCTTGAGAATGTAGTCATCCGCTCCTTCCTTCATGCATTCGACCGCGACTTCCTCGGAATGCGAGCCGGTCACCAAAATGAACGGCACTTCGGACTTGCGTTCCTTGAGCAGCCGCAACGCTTCCAGCGCGGTGAAGTGCGGCAGGGAATAATCCGCCAGAATGATGTTCGGCTGGAACTCGACCAGGTGGCGGATGAATTCCTCCTGCGTCTCCACCCGCATGGCCACGAAATTGATCTTGGCTTTGGTCAACTCGCGTTCGACCAACTCGGCGTCTGCCGCGGCGTCTTCGAGCAACAGAATGTTCAGCTTCTTCTCCATCCAGACCCTTGCCGGCTAACGCGGACCGGCCGCAAGCCATGGCGCGCGCGAGCCGGCGCGCCGCGCTGCGCCGCGCGAACTTCGCGACCGCCGGCGCCAATCATCCATGTTCAGTTTCCCCGTCACCGTTGGGCCGAGCGCCCTCGGCTCGGCGGCAATTCCGCTCGGAACCCAACCCCCAGCGAACGGCCGTCTGAGGCGTTGGAAATCGACGGATAAAATTTGTCGTCAAACTCTTAGCAAAACCCGTTCCAACCAAGGTTCGCCAGCGATCGTCGGGCTGATGAAAATGAATTTTCTGGGTCCGGTGGAGCATTTCTGGCGATCCAAGGCGTCGTCCGCGCTTGCGACTCCTCGACTCTGGTGGCAAAACGACAACGCTCGATTTCAGCGGCGTTCAGTTCACCCAAGCCATGGGGAAGCTTTTTCCGGTCCGGCCGGTCCGAACTTGCCTGCTAAACGTTGCCGATGGCCGGGACCTCGACTGGCGGCCGAACCGGGTTGAGCGGCGAATCGTCCGCCGGCAAGGCGAAGTAAAAGCAGGCGCCGGCGTGCGCTTTGCTCTCCGCCCAGACCCGTCCGCCGTGGCGATGGATGATCCGCTGGATGATCGCGAGTCCAACGCCCGTCCCTTCAAAATCCTCGCTCTTGTGCAGACGCTGAAACAGATTGAAGAGTTTGTGGCCATATTTAGCGTCAAACCCCACCCCATTGTCGCGGACGTAGTAAGTTGCTTCCGGGCCTTCCTGCCAGGCGCCGATATCGATGGCCGGGTCAGTGGTCTTGCGCGTGAACTTCAGCGCATTGGAAATCAGGTTGGCGAACACCTGGCGCAACATGGCGGTGTCACCGGTGGCCGTGGGCAAATTCTGGATCGCGATCTTCACCGGCCGCGCCGGTTCTGGCAAGATCAGGTCCTGCACCACCGACCGCGCCAGGCTGGTCATGTCCACCGGCCCCTGGCTGAGTTCCGCGCGGTTGAATTTGGAAAACGCCAGGATGTCCTCGATCAACCGGTTCATTTTCCGGGTGTTCTCGCGGATCACTTCAAACAACCGCCGGCCGCGCTCGTCGAGTTTCGGCGAGTAATCATCGAGCAGGATATGGGCGAAACCATCTATGGCGCGCAACGGGGCGCGCAGATCATGCGAAACCGAATAGGAAAACGCCTCCAATTCGCGATTGGCGTCCTCCAACTGGCGGGTCCGCCGGGCCACGCGCGCTTCCAGCTCGGCGTTCAACCGTTCGATCTCCACTCGGGCGCGTTTTTGGCCGGTAATATCGCGCAAAATGACAAGCGTGTGCCGTTCACCGTCCAGTTCGAACGCCGAGGCATCGATGTCCAGATCGAATTCCGCGCCATCCCGCCTCAGGCCGCGGCTTTCGTAGCGTGCCGGCGCCGCTTCGCCGTTACCGCGACACTCGATAAATTCCCGCACGCGCGGACGCTCGCCAGGGGCCAACAACTCAAAAACCGGCCGGCCCACCAACTCTTCCGGCTGCTCAAAACCGAAAAGCTTCAAATACGCCGGATTGACCAGCATGTGAATGCCCTGCCGGGAAACGCCGATGGCATCCACCGATTTCTCGAACACGGCGCGGAATTTCGCTTCGTTTTCGCGGACGGCCTTTTCCGCCCGTTTGCGTTCCGTGATGTCGCGGACCATTCCCGTAAACAACCGACGATCGGCCAGCCGCACTTCACTTATGGAAAGGTCCATCGGGAATGGTGTGCCGTCCTTACGCTGCCCGACCACCTCGCGTCCGATGCCGATAATCTTGGCCTGGCCTGTGCAGGCCGCCGGGTTGAGCGATTCGACGACCCCGCGCTCGTCAATGGTAATGATGCCTTCGACGGCAGTTTCGAGAACGGCTCGCATTCGCTGCTCACTCTCGTGCACGGCCTGTTCGGCCTCCTTTTTCTGCGTCACATCCTCGGCTACCCCGGTGACGCGGCAGACCTCACCCGCGTCGTTGCGGACCGGATAGGCCCGGTCGCGGATCCAGCGGATATTTCCATCCGGTCGGACGATGCGGTATTCACGGACCGTATTTTGACCTCGGGATTGCTGCGCCAGCCAATCGAGCACCTGGGCGCGATCCTCCAAATGAACCGCGTTCAAGAAGGACTGAGGGTCGGCGTACAGGCCCGCGCGGGAGAGTCCCCAAATGGCTTCGTAAGCCGGACTGGCATAAAGCACTCTGTTGCGTTGCAGGTCCCGGATCCAGAAAGCGTCGTGAATATTCTCAGCCAGTTGTCGAAAACGCCTTTCCGACGATTCTAATTTCGCTTCGGCCCGCTTGTGTTCGGAAACCACGGCGGCCAATGGCATGGCCAGGACGACAGTGACGCCCAGGAAGCACTGCAACAACAGGAGGGCTTCGTTCTGGGTCGCCCCCACGAACGGACCAAAGCCGTGCACCGTGCCCCAGAGCGCGATTCCCGCGAGCATGAAAATGGCCGTGGCCGTTTCGCGCTGACCGAACCTGAAGGCTGCCGCGACGACGAGCGGGACCGCCAAAGCGAGTGGATAATTGCTGGCGCCGATGGGAAACCACCCTCCGAACACGACTTCGCCAACCGCGAACAGGTACCCCAACAACAGGCTCACTTCTAAAAGCTGGCGTCGGCTCCAGCGGATCCTTGGCTCCGCCCACCAGATCAGGAGCAGCGGCGCGACAACGAGATCGCCGCTCATGTCTCCCAGCCACCAAGTCAACCAGATCGGTCCATAGTTGGTCCAGTGGGCGAGACCGCCCAAAGCGAGGCTGGTCACCCCGAACGTGGCGCTCACGGCCGTGCTGACCGCCCCCGCGAGCACGGTGAACTTAAAAATGTCCCGCGGCCGGTTGAAGGCATTGCGACCATTGGCGAACCGCTCCACCAGCCAGGCGCCCACCAGTCCTTCCAGCGTGTTGCCCGTCGCAATTCCGATCGAGGTTGCGAAGGAGATCGCCGTGTAGCCGGTGGTGGTCAGGTTGACCAGGAAGGCGCCCAGAAATATGCCGGGCCAGACGCGATAGCCCAGCAACAGCAACGCCGCCAGGGTGATCCCGGTGGGTGGCCAGACCGCGGTCGAGCTGGCATGAACGGAGGCCAGCTTGAGTCCAAGCGTGCCGGCGACAAAGTAAATCGCCGCCAGGATGGCGATGACCATCGTCTTCGCAAAAGCTCGAGCAAGCATCATTCGGTCGGCCGGCTCAGGCGCTTCCGCGGGCCTGGGCCGCTTGCACACGGTTGTTTTCTACCGCTTCCGTCACGAGCAGCCGAGCGCGTCGGCGCCGGCAGCGCGGCGTGCCCCAGCGGCGGGCACGCGCGAAAAACGAGAGCAGCCGAACGGGAGAGTCGGTCGCGGAAGGCCGATGAAATGCGGAGCTTTCGATCAGCCTCGGCCTCGGCGCAGAGTGGTGGAGAACGTCAGGGGAGAGCAAGTAAAGAGTTTACGCGTGACCGTTGGTCTCATCCGACGCAATTCCGTGATGCAACCGTGTCATGCGGGAGCATTGTTGCCAGTCCGGCCACAGAAATCAATAGCAAATTTTGGTCCCACACTTTTTCTCCCGGCGCGGCAGAGTCGGAGGTCAAAGCGCAAAGGTTCACGGGGAAAACTTTGCCTGCGCGGAACGGGGTGGGCGGCAAAAAAGCTCCTCGTTTCTCCTGCCCGAGCGCAGTCGTCTCCCGCATTTCGGCGGCCATCGGAAGCGGCCGACTCGGCGAGCAGGCCCCGCCTGATCGGCGAACCGCGATCCGCGAAACCAGGGGAGGCATTGGCCTTACAGTTGCTTCGCTCCACAAGGTTGGTTGCAGTTTTGAGGCCCGGATACTTTTAGGCGGAGAGGGCATCGCTGGTAGTGAGTCCGGGCAGGGTCCGCGTTTTAATATCACTACCTCCTCTGTCCGCTGCCGGGTGACAGTGTTAATGCCCTCCTCACCACCAGGAGCCGGAGTGACACTTCTCCGGCTCTTGTGATCTTCAGCGCGGCGCCCGCCCGCCAGCTCTCCCTGTTCCATGCTCGCGTGATTCAACTCGGGTCACTTCACCGGCAGGAGGCGCGGCTCGAAGGTTTGATCGATTCTTGCCCGGGCCACGACTACCCCGCCCGCGCCGCTTCGGATTGCCGCGCGCCGCGCCGTCGATTCTTCCTCTCGCGTCACGCCCTGCACTACCAGCCAAAGGTTTCCATGCGAAAATTGGCCGGCAACGAGGCCATCGTTTTGGGGCGGGAGGCTATCAAGGTAAGCCACTGTTTGGGCAACCCACTCCGGCCCTTCGCCGAGTTCCGCGTCCGTGCGATTCAGTTCGTGGTGCAAACCCAGCAGGGCAATGGCGCCGTGGTGAGCGCGCACAAGCGCCGACCATTGACGGCTGAAAGCCTTCGGACAAGTCCCCGCGGCGCAGCCGACGGTGCCGCACTTGCCCGTGCTCCGGGCAGCCGGCCGCTGCTTCGCTGGCAAGTCTCCTTCTTCACATTCGGTGGTCCAAACCGGAATGATTTCCTTCCGCGTTTGCTGGCGCACGGCGGCCACAAACCGGCCTGCCGCATCGTCCCCGGTCAGTTTCGTTCCGGTGGCAGGGACGCGGTAATCGGTCGCCCAGCGACATTGCAGGTTGCCGCAGCCGCAGGAACTCGGCCCGCCTTGCAGGTCATTCAAAAAAAGTCCGCGGTAAGCGGGCGAAGCGCGCTGGAGCAACTGCTCGATGCGCCGCAGGTGAGCGTCGAAGGCCTCCTGATACCAGATCGGCACCCAGGGAAAGGCTTTGGCCACTTCTCCTTCCTTTGGCAGGGGCACGTTCGGAAAGCCTTTTTGCCAGTCATTGTGCATGCCGAGCGAGGCCATCCATCGCGGATGAGCTTCGGCGAGTTGCGGGTTGCGTCCCACCTCGATCCAATAATACAAGTCGAGCGAGGCCTTCGCGATGAGCTTGGCGGCAAGCTCATGTTCCGCCGCAGTGAGACGTTCGTCCAGCAGCAGCGCGACTCCGCGGAAGCCTTCCGCTTTCAACCCGGCGATTGCCGCCGCGGTCGCAGCCGGCGCATCGAGAAGCGCGATTTCCACGAGCGGCTCTTTGGCGGGCTTTTCGGCCGCGTCCTGCGCCCGCGCGAAAGGAAGCCACGCCCAGCCGATGGCCAGGAAAGTTGGCAGAGATACTTTCACATTCCTAGTGGAGCATGGGCAGCGAGTTTGGCTGCCGAATCAATTCCGCATCGAGATCGAGATAGGCGTCCAGGCGCTTCGTGGTTTCTTCATCGTCGATCGCCCGCGCCATCAAAAGGTAGGCGGCGTAATGGTTCCCCTCCGAGGCCACCAGGCCGGCGTAGAATTCGGCCAAGGCCGGGTCGCTGGCGGCCAATTCGCGGCTGAGGAGTTGAAACTTCTCGCAACTCCGCCCCTCGATGAGCGCGCAGCACAGCAGGTGATCGATCGCCTGATGGCGCTGCCCCTGCCGGATCGAGCGCATCAAACCGCTGATCCAGGGACTGGGGCAGGGCTGGCTGAAACGGATGCCGCGCTCTTTCAACAAGCGCAGGACCAGTTGGAAATGGCCCAACTCCTCGATGGCGATCGCGTTCAATTCCTCCACCCGATCGTAGAGGGCGCGATATTTCTCGAGATTCAACGCGGTCGTAGCCGCCTTGCGCTCGAGGTGGGCGTGATCGACGAGCACCGCCGGCAGATGGCCCAGCACGTTTGGCAGCCAGTCCGCGGGGATTTTTTCGCGCCACATCAACATCCCTGTCTCTTAGCCGGTGCGACCGGAGTGGCAAGCAGCAATTTGGACCCCGCCTGCGCCCGCATTTCTCGAACTCATTCCACAGCAGAAACATATCAAGTTTCTCCCTGTGAGAAATTTGGACGACGTTTGCCCGTGCCGATAAGCAATCCCAAGTGGCCGCGCGCAGCGCCTTCATTCTGCATTCTGCATTCTTCCTTCTGCCTTCCTTCACGCCCCGGTGGCCGCGCGCAGCGCCATTGTCACAAATGAAACAAGTGTTACAATCGTTCAAGCCTTTGGCTTTCGCGTTCATCCAGCCGGAACTTCCTGGCATCCAATGCGCTCGACCGAATTCGAGGCTCGTCCGCGGCTGAGTTTTCCTCGGGTACTCGGAGGGGCGAGTTACACGAGTCCCCATCTCCGTTTGTTGTGCATTTTGCATTCTTCCTTCTGCCCTCCTTCACGCCCCCCCCCGGTGGCCGTGCGCAGCACCCTCAAACATTTTTTTCCCATTAAGCGAAGATTCTTCCATTCCGCCGCCCTCTCCGAGTTTCTGAGTTTCGGCGGTCCGCCTTCACAGTGTGCGTCACTGGAAGATCAATACCACAACATTGTGGTAAAGTCAAGAAATTTCTTAACCGTCGCTTAACCCGTTGCAACCCAATTGTTTGTGGGAGCGGGACCGTCCCGGTCGCGACGGTCGGCGTCTCGCCAACGGCATCCCCATCGTATCCTTCCACCCTCTCCACCCTCCGCAGGGCCACGGAGGACGGGGCGTTTGCTCCTGTGGACGTTTGCCCCCAATCCGCAACCTGCAATCCACCGCCTGCACCCTCTCCTGGGGGAGACAGTGGCCGCGCGCTGCGCCGGGGTGAGGTCGGTTTAAGCTCCCCATTCCGCAATCCGCAATCCGCATTCCGCATTTGGACGGTTCTGAATCGCCCCCAGTGGCCGCGCGCAGCGCTTCCAGTGGGCCGTGCGCAGCACCCGCGCGCAGCGCGCCCCTCGGTCAAATTTCTCACAGTGAGAAATTTGATAACTCCCACGCCCAGAAGGAGTTACGACTATGTCTCAGTTAACTCTTTACAATGCCGCCAAGTGCGTCACCGCCCCGCTGCGCCATCGCCCCTCCGAATTATAGTGGCCGTCCGTAGGACCCGGTAGGGCGAAGCTCCTGCTGAGCCCCATCTGCTCCCTTCTGCCGCCGGAGCCGACCGGCAATCCGCCACCGAGATGTCGTGCATCCCGCGGCCCCCTGGATAACACACCCTCGGCGCTTCGGCCTCCCCGGCCTCCAAATTTCTCACAGTGAGAAATTTGATAACTCCCACGCCCAGAAGGAGTTAGGTTGATGTCTCAGCTAACTCTTTACAATTGGTCCAGCCGTGACCGCGACCCCCGCAAAGCAGCGGCCTGGACAAAGTTGGGGCGGTTCCGAACCGCCCAGTGGCCGCGCGCAGCGCCCCTCGGTCAGACCCTCCAGCGGCAACTGCGGCTTTCTGCCTTCTGCATTCTTCCTTCTGCCTTCTGCATTTCCCAACTCACGCCCCCCGGAACTGCGGCGACTGAGGCCATTAGCGGAGATTAGCGAAGATTAGCGGTTAACCGCCTCACGCCTCCGGCCAGCAAAGGTCCTGCTTCTGCATTCTGCATTCTTCCTTCTTCATTCCACCTCACGGCCCCGATCGGAGACGATAGAACCGGGTGGGAAAGACGGCCGATTGGGTGTCGCTGAAGGAAAGCGCGGCGGCGCCCAGCGTGTTGGTCTGCAACGGCATCCAGGTCCGCAGGTCGGTCGAGGCCTCAATGACCACCACCTGGCCGGCTGGACCGCCCGCGCTGAATCCGAATTGGCCAGTGGCGGAGTAGAGGATATCGGAAATGGCGAGCGGTTGGCGCAAAACTGTCTCCACAAACCAACTGGAGCCATCGTTCAGTCCGCCAACGGTGTAGCCGCGCGCGCGAAACGTTGTGTTGCTTGGCAGGGCAAACCCGGTCAGTTTCCAACCGCCTGCCTGTCCGGCAGGCAGGCCCGGGATGCGGATGCCCGCCCCGAGATTTGTCCACGAGGCGCCGCCATTGAGCGAATATTCAAATGTCGTGCGCCAGACTTCCGGACTGGCGCCCCCGCGTATCCAGGTCAGGGTCGAGCCATCAAAAGTCAGGCTCTGGGTGGCGGGTCCAATATTGTTGAGGCGGCCGAGGTTGTTGCGGCTCCGCCCGCCCAGCGTGGTGAACCCGCCTCCCACCACAATCTTCCCGTCCGCCTGCACCGCCAGGGAATTAACCGACGGAACCCCAAACGCAAAGCTGCCTCCCGCCCCCGGATTGAAGCTCGGGTCCAGCGTCCCATCGGCATTGAGTCGGCCAATGTTAGTGCGGCTCTGCCCGCCCAAGGTGCTGAACACGCCCCCCACCAGAATCTTCCCGTCCGCTTCCAACGCCAGGGAAACCACTGTGCCGTCTGCCCCCGGATTGAAGCTGGTGTCAAGCGTCCCATCGGCATTGAGCCGCCCCATGTTACTGCGGTTCTGTCCGACCAGTGTGGTGAAGTAGCCCCCCACCAGAATCTTGCCCTCCCCCTGCACCGCCAGGGAATCCACGTCATTGTAAGCCCCCGGATTGAAGCTGGTGTCAAGCGTCCCATCGGCATTGAGCCGTCCAATGAAATTGCGGCCCTGCCCGCCCAAGGAGCTGAAAAGGCCACCCACCAGAATCTTCCCGTCCGCCTGCACCGCCAGGGAATACACCTGACCGTTTGCCCCCGGATTAAAGCTCGTGTCCAGCGTCCCATCGGCATTGAGCCGACCAATGTAATTGCGGCTCTGCCCGCCCAGCGTGCCGAAGAAGCCACCCACCAGAATCCTCCCGTCCGCCTGCACCCCCAGGGAATACACCGTACCGTTTGCCCCCGGATTGAAGCTCTTGTCCAGCGTCCCATCGGCATTGAGCCGGCCAATGTTATTGCAGCTCTGCCCGCCCAGTGTGGTGAATTGGCCTCCCACCAGAATCTTCCCGTCCGCCTGCACCGCCAGGGAATCCACCGACGGAGAGGTTCCTCCCGCCGCCCCCGGATTGAAGCTCGTGACCAGTGTTCCATCGGCATTGAGCCGGCCAATGCCGTTGCGGATCTCCCCGCCTAACGTGGTGAAGAAGCCCCCCACCAGAATCTTCCCGTCCGCCTGCACCGCCAGGGATTCCACGACATTGTCTGCCCCCGTATTGAAAGAGTCGGGGAAAACCAGGTTCACGCTCAACAACGCCACCGCGCTGGTTACGGTTCCCCACGCGTCGCCGACGATTACGTCATAGCTCCCCACGTCCGATCCCTGGAGATTCGTGAGCGTCAGCGAGGATTGCGTGGCGCCGGCTAAAAGTCCACCGTCCCTCCGCCACTGGTAGCTTACCGGCGCGGTTCCGACTGCCTCCACACTGAATGTGACGCTATCGCCTAGGTTCTGGATCTGGCTGGCCGGCTGGGCGTTAATCACCGGATCAATCACCGTCAGCGTAGCGACCGCGCTGGTAACACTGCCGGAGGTATTGCTGATGACCACCGAATAACCCTGCGCGTCGCCGCCCAGAACATTGCTCAAAGTCAGACTGGCCGTGGCCGCGCCGATCACATTCCCGCCATCGGCCAGATTCGACCCGTCCTTGCGCCACTTGTAGCTCAGCGGCCCGCTGCCGAAGGCATAAACAGCGAAGGCCGCGGTGGTACCGGCGTTATTGGTGCGGCTGGCCGGTTGTGTATAAATGCCAGGCGAACCACTGATGGTCTCGACAAACCAACCGGAGCCATTCCCAAATCCGCCCACGGTAAAGCCGCGCGCGCGGAACGTCGTGTTCGTTGGCAGCGCAAGTCCGGTCAGTTGCCAGCCCCCAAGGATGCGGATGCCCGCGCCGAGATTTGTCCACGCGGCGCCGTCGGGCGAGGATTCAAAGGTCGTGCGCCAGACTTCCGGACTGGTGCCCCCGCGCATCCACGTCAGGGTCGAGCCATCAAAGGTCAGGCTCTGGATGGCGGATCCGGTGTTGTTGAGCCGGCCAATGTTCGTGCGACTCTGCCCGCCTAGCGTGGTGAACCCGCCCCCCACCAGGATCTTTCCGTCCGCTTGCAATGTTAGGGAATCGACACCGCCGTCAGTCCCCGGATAGAAGCTGGTGTCCAGGGTCCCATCGGTATTGAGCCGGCCAATGTAACTGCGGCTCTGCCCGCCCAGTGTGGTGAAGCTGCCCCCACCAGAATCTTCCCGTCCGCCTGCATCGCCATGGAGTTCACAAAATTGCCTGCCCCCGGATTGAAGCTCGTGTCCAGCGTCCCATCGGCATTGAGCCGGCCAATCCGAATGCGGCCCTGCCCGCCCAGCGTGGTAAAGCCGCCTCCCACCAGAATCTTCCCGTCCGCCTGCATCGCCATGGAGTTCACAAAATTGCCTGCCCCCGGATTGAAGCTCGTGTCCAGCGTCCCATCGGCATTGAGCCGGCCAATGTTATTGCGGCTCTGCCCGCCCAGCGTGAGGAAGCTGCCCCCCAGCAAAATCTTCCCGTCCGCCTGCAACGCTAGGGAATACAACAAACCCGCTGCCCCCGGACTGAAGCTGGTGTCCAGCGTCCCATCGGCATTGAGCCGGCCAATGTTAGTGCGGCTCTGCCCGCCCAGCGCTGGGAATCTGCCCGCCACGAGAATCTTCCCGTCCGCCTGCACGGCCAGCGAAGAGACGCTAATGCCTGCCCCCGGATTGAAGCCGGTGTCCAGCGTCCCATCGGGATTGAGCCGGCCAATACCATAGCGGAACTGCCCGCCCAGTATGGCGAAGAAGCCCCCGACCAGAATCTTCTCGTCCGCCTGCACCGCCACAGAAGACACGTACGGAAAGGCTCCTCCTACCGCACCCGGGTTGAAGCTGGTGTCCAGCGTCCCATCCCCATTGAGCCGGCCAATGTAATTGCGGCTCTGCCCGCCCAGCGTGGTAAACCCGCCCCCCACCAAAATTTTCCCATCCGCCTGCACCGCCAGGGAATCCACGGCAGCGTTTGCCCCCGGATTGAACGAGTCGGAGAAAACTAGGTTCACGCTCAACGACGCCGCGGCGCTGGTCACGCTGCCCCACGCATTGCTGACCACTACGTCATAATTCCCCGCGTCCGATCCCTGGAGGTTCGTGAGCGTCAGCGAGGATTGCGTCGCCCCGGCTTGCGCCACGCCATCGTTCCGCCACTGGTAACTTAGCGGCTCGGTTCCGGCGGCCACCACACTGAATGTGACGCCATCGCCTGCGTTCCTGGCCTGGCTGGCCGGCTGGACGTTAATCAACGGATCAATCACCGTGAGCGTCGCCACCACGCTGTTCACGCTGCCCGCCGAATTGCTGGCTAGCACGGTGTAATCGCCAGCGTCCGCTCCCGAGACGTTGCTGATGGTCAAGGTTGCCGTCAGCGCCCCGGCGATTTTCCCACCGTCTATTAGCGCCGTCCCGTTCTTCCGCCACTGGTAGCGGATCGGCTCGGGCCCGACGGCCAACGCTCCGAACGTGGCGGTGGTGCCGAAATTGTTGGTCCGGCTGAAAGGTTGAATTCCGAAGAACGGAGCGCCAATGGTGGTTTCCACAAACCAGCCTGAACCGTTCAGGTAACCCCCAACAACAAAGCCTCGTGCGCGGATGGTGGCGTTGGTTGGGAGCGCCAGCCCGGCAGACTGCCAGCCGCCGGAGATGCGTGCGCCTGCACCCAGGCTGATCCAATCGGCGCCGTTGGTTGCGGCGTCAAAGGTCGTGCGCCAGACCTCGGGGCTGGTGCCGCCCCGCAGCCAGGTGACGGTCGAACCATCGAAGGCGAGGTCCTGGGTCGCAGGATCCGTGTTGTTCAGTCGCCCGATGTCGTTCCGCGGCTGCCCCGCCAGCGTGGTGAAATTGCCCCCCACCAAAATCTTCCCGTCGGCCTGCACCGCCAGCGAAGACACAACATTGTCCGCCGCCGGATTGAAGCCTGCATCCAGCATCCCGTCGGGATTCAACCGAGCAATCCGGTTGCGCGTCTGGCCCCCCAGGGTCGTGAAAGTGCCCCCGACCAGAATCTTCCCGTCGGCCTGCACCGCCAACGAATTTACAATACTGTTCGCCCCCGGATTAAACCCCAAATCCGGCGACCCGTCGGCATTCAGGCGGGCAAGGTTGGTGCGCGTCTGCCCGCCCAGCGTGGTGAACACACCCCCCACCAGAATCTTCCCGTCGGCCTGGACCGCCAGTGAGTTCACTTGGCCAACCGCCCCCGGATTAAACCCCAGATCCAGCGTTCCGTCGCCATTCAGCCGGGCAAGGTAATTGCGCGTCTGGCCGCCCAGCGTAGTGAACCCGCCGCCGAGTAGTATCTTGCCGTCCGTCTGCACGGCCAGCGAAAGCACATTACTGTTCGCCCCCGGATTAAAGCTGTCGGGAAGCGGTGACTGCGCCCTGGTGGCCAGGGCAAAGGTGTGGGCCGCGAGGGGCAGCGCGACCCAGCGCGCCGCGTGGAGAATTCGTCCGTGCGTTTTCAAATTGTTGGAGTGGGCGGTACGCTGAACCTACTCGAACGCTGACGGATGGTTCGCGGCCTGGTAACCACTACGCAAGCCAGCAGGCAGAAAAACAGGGTGGACACAGTAACAGTTAGAACGAAGAATCGGAAAAAAGCAAGGGCAAAGTTGCGGCAACTCAGCGGCCAGCAGCATCGAAGCCCAAGCGCGACCATTGACGAGTCTGCCCCCGGTTTCGGAATCAAGGCAAAACTCTCGGCTATCTCTGTTACCTCCTGTTAAAGGTTCCCCCCCGGTCTTCGGAATCAAAGCCCATCCGGGTCATCCTTTAATCCGTGGTCAGTCTCCCCCCGATTTTGGTCTCAAGGCAAAGTTCTCGGTTATCTCTGTTACCTCCTGTTAAAAGTTCCCCGCCGATTCTGGAACCAAGGCAAAGCGAGTCTTATTAGCGTTAATTAGCGGTTCAAAGTTTGCCCCCCGGTTTCGGAATCACGGCAAAATTCCCCCACCTAGTTGTTGGCCCGCACCGTGACCGTGATAATGTCGCGGTAGTTTCCCGGCTCAACGTTCTCAGCCGTTCCAATGATCACTTGGATCGGATAACGATCGCCGTTGGGATCCTTTGGCGTCTCCCGATTGGTAATCAGGCCCTTGGGATCGTTCTGCGGGAAGGCAATCGGATTCCCGCTTACCAGCATCGTGTACGGCACCTTGTCCGTCGCCGCCGGATCGAGGTTTTTCAGGACGCCGGCGTTCTCCGACCGAAAGCTAAGGGTATAACCGGCGTTGCTCCGCACGCGCAAATCACAGCCGAGCGACTTGCCCGTGGCCAGCTCGCCAAAAACGAGCGCCGGCTGCGTGGCGGCCGGATCAAACACTCCGCCGGCCGGAACCACGCACAAATTGGCGATCGCGGGAATGAGCGCGCTGATCTGGACCAGGACCGATTGGACCAACGTCGGATCGGCCAAGGTGCCTTCATAGACACTCACCCGCACACTGTCCATGTAGCTGCCCGGCCCCTGGAGCTGTTGCGCGGGCATGGCGATGACGAAGCTCAGCGGTTGGTCTTTGCCATTAGCTGTAAACGTGCCGCGGATGACTTCGTTCGCGGACGCGGACGGCAGGTCTTTGAGCACGTTGTTGAGGCTCGTCGTGTCGTAAATCTGGTAGGTGAGCGTTTCGTTTCCTTTGCTCATCAGCCGTGGGTTATTGCCGGGCGTGTTCTTGGAAAAGGTGACAAAAAAGGGGCAGCCGTCGCCGCGTTTGGTGAGGGTGAAATTCACCGTCTGCGAGTACGGCGTGGGGTCGTAAGGGTCGTAGCCCGTTCCGTTGCGTCCACGCCAGGTCACACTGGCAATTTGCAGGGAAAGCAAACATTTGGCCGGCGCCAGTTCAGCAAACCAGAGCAGCACGATCAGTGGCAACGTGAAGGCGAAAATCCGGCGTCGTCCAGGCCCATTCCCATTTCTCGCGGCGCTCATCAGGTCCACCCGGCCAGATTACTGGATTTGGATTCCGGCGGGAAGTTTTAAGGCGCCCAACGCGTGTTCGCCGGTCTTTCCTTTTGGAATCTCAAACCGCAAAACCGCCTTGGGATCGGCGAACAGGCGCAGCTCATACGCCCCCGGCTTTAGGCCCTCAACATGAAAGCGTCCGTTCCGATCGGTGAACATGGTCAGCGCTTTCCAAGTCGAGTCACCCAGCGCGACCACCTCGCCCCCCTGCAAGGGGACCGGCTGGCCTGCCGCCGTTGCCAACGAGCCGGTGATGATCACGCTAGCGTCTGTGCCGACGCGGATTACCGTGCCGCTTTTGTAGCTGGGCCTGAGCAGGTGAATGTCCGGTCCCAAATCGTAGCCTGGCCGCAGGTTGGGCGCTTCCGTGATCACTTGGCGGACTTGATAGGCTTGCAAATCGGGCAGCACCGCCGGGCCCAGCCAATCGCTCTTCGCCGCGTAGGTCCCATTGATAGGCTCCAATCCGATGGTTTGACCGCGCAGCGAGGGGTGCGGCACCACAATCGCAAAACTGTCCCGGATCGGCCGCGAGATGCCCCACTCCCCGTCGGCAAAAACCAGCGCCGTGCCAAAGCGAAACCGGCTCCGCACGTCGGTCCGGGCGCCCGCTTGGCTGGGCGTCGTGATGTCCTCGGAAACGCTGGTTTCCGCGCGGTACCCGGTGTAAGTCGCGTTGCCGAACGTTTGATAATCGTTTGACGTTCGCTGCACCCCGCCGTTGGCGGTCAAGCCGCTGACGTCACGCGGCGGCGTATATTGCCATTCTAACCGGCTGAGTCCCGTGAGCGTGTCATGACTGGCGCTCACGCTTTGGCGCACCTTTGGGAAAAGCCAGATCAAGCTGAGGAACGCACGATAGTCGGTCTGGCCGGCGAGCGTGCGGTTGCGTTCCAGCGTGAGGTCGGTGGTGAAGTCCCACCCCCACCGTTTACTCACAAAGAGATTGACGCCGCTGGTGTCCTGCCCGGCGCCGAACCAATGCTGATAGCTGCCGCCGAGGCCCGCCGAACTCTGCCAGGGCAGGCGCTGGCTGTAACGGGCGGAAAACTCGATGGCATCGGCTTTGCCCGAGATCTTATCCCCCAGCGCGCCGAAATTCCTGCCCCGGTACTGCGCGCTGACCGAGTAAATACTGCCCAAGGCGTTTCCAATACTGGCGTCGTAGTAACGATATTGCAGGCCAGCCGCGGAACCGACGCCGAAACCCGAAGCCCGGCTCAGCGCCGCCTCAGCCTGAAAAGTGCCGAAGCTGCTGGCCCAAACCGTCTCGGCTCCGCCCATCTCCAGCACCCCATCGCCCTGCATGTTCAGGCCCAGGGTGACCGTGTCTTTGAGCCCGTAACGATGAAAGACGGAATAGCTTGGCGTGCCGCTGCCGTAACGATAGCGCCCGTCGGTAACGGTCGTCGGCTCGCCAATGCTATACGCAAATTCATGCTCCCCTTGCGCGAGCAGACGCGTATCGAAAAAGAAGGAAAGTTGAATTGTTTCCACCCGGCCCACGTCGTCGGTGATCCGCAACACGACATCGTTGGCGCCGCTGACGAAAAGAAAGTCGCGCAGGTTGTGCTGGCCGGGTTGCAAATTCAATGACTGGACCGAACGTCCGTTGACGAACACTTCGACCTTGGAGGCGTTTCTCAAAAAAAATGAAGTCCGGCCCAAAGGCTCGGTCACGCGATACGGCTGCAACGAAAAATTGCGCGCCACCGTGAAGCCGCCCATCGGCAGGAAATTTTGGAAACCGGTCACGGGATAAGCCAGGTCGCCGAGCGAATAGCGCAAGCGGTTTTCCACGTCGTCGCGCACCAGCCGCGCATCGCCGCGTTGAAATGGATCGTGCGCTCCCTCGGTGTACGCCGCGGCGGCTTCGATCACCCAGTTCCGAAAATTGATCGCGCCTTCCACATCGACCCGGACGGGCTGGCGGCCCTCCTGCTCGCCGGTCTGGCTTTGTTGCACATAGTCCAGGCCGGATCGCAAATTAAGGAACCCGCTGATCGCGCTGGGCGCCAGCGCCTTTTCGGCGCCCGGCGGCGGTCGGCGGCTATAAATCTCGATCTCGGTCGGCTTGCGCATCGGCGGCGGGACGGCCAGGCGAAATTCCAGCGTTCGCTCATTGAACCCCGCGTCCAGGCCGATGTCGTTCAAGACTTGCAAGCTCAGATAGCCCTGCGGATCGCTGGCGGACCGGAGCCGGCTCAGAGTTTCCGGTGTGGTCAATGCCGCCAACTCCTTGAAGATCGGCGCGGCCTCGACGCGGACGTCGGTTGCGGGCGGCCTGAACCGCACGTGCACTTCGCCGCGTTCCTGACCGTCCACCAGCAACGGAACCAGCAATTGCTCCTCGGCCAGTCGCGCGGGGGGGTCCGTCTTTTTGACGTTGCGTTCGTCGGTTTCTTGCCCGCGCGCCCAATCTCCGGAGAAAAGGAGAACCGAAAACAGGCAGCAGGCGGGAAGCCACGGTGCCGCGGGCCGCTGCTTGCGGCAAGAATAGTTGGACGCCACGAAGCAGAAGGAGAACCGACCGGCCAGCCCGCGATTCAGGCGAATGGCACGATGCAAATTTTGCCGTCGGTTTACGCGAAATCCTTCCAGGCCCTGGCAGCGGAGGAATCCAACACATCCACCAGCGACTTTTCACCGCCAGCGCCCAAAAGCAGCGAAGACCAGGCTTCCGGATTTGAGCGAAAATCCGGGCCTGGCTTTATCCACCCCCGCCCTGAATCGTCAGCGCTGGGGAATAAACTCAAACTGGGCCTCCAATGGGCCGTCGCCCAAGGATTCAGGCCAGGGAAAAATAAAGCGGCGCTTGCTCCCAGCCAGAACATTTTCGCCGATCATGGCTTTCAGATCTTCCGGGCCCAACTCGATCTTCGTTTCGGGCCTTCCGTCTTTTGCGGCGGCAGTCAATTTCATCTTTGCTGCTCGGATCACAGCATGGGCAGTGCCGCGATTGTGCAGGAAAACGACCAGATTCTTGCGGCCAGCCGCATCGGTGTCCCGCGCGGCTGATTCGAGCACGACGTCGGGTTTCGCCCCTTTCGGCACGATGTAAACCGTGCCCAGATAACGCAGCAATAGATTAATTTTGGCCCCTTTGGTTTGCTCCTTGACCAGGGCGACCGGCAGTTGTTCGGCCACGATGCGGTAATTCAGCTCCGCCGCCGGCTTGACTTTGCCGGTCCAGGCGACCCGGATGGACTGGTTTTGCTTCGGCCCCAGTGCGATTTGGGGAGGATATACCGCGAAATCCTCGTCCGCATTTTCGAGGGTCTCCTTGCCGTCGATGTCCATCTTACGGGTCACCATCGAAATCTGGATGGCTATCGGCGTGTCCGACTCGTTCTCCACCCGAAAGGTGCGGTGAGTCCCCTTGCCGGTGGGATCGAAATCCATCGTGATCGGGATGAGAACAAAAGCGGGAGCGTCAGGGCTGGCCAAGAAAAAACTGGCGGCCAGCAAAAACAAACTCGTTAATTTTCTTGTGGCCATAAAAAGCAACGGCGGACTGGCCGGCCAGTCCGCCGTTGAGAGTAATCGAGCAGTTACGCTTTCGACAACGGCGATTTTCGCTTTCGCGAAGATCAGTTGTTGGTGAGCGTCAAGGTGATCGTGTCGGAGTAGCTGTCCGCCGCGGGGAAACCCGCGCCGATCGTGATCGTCAGATTTTTGTCGATGCCGGCTTGAGGCGTTTTCGCGGCCGCCGTGGTGACGGTGGCCTGGCCGTTAATACCCAACACCACCGCGACGCCATTGTATTTGATCGTGTAGTTGATCAAGTCCGTATCGCCGATGCTGATCGGATTCAGGCGCGCCTGGCTCGAACTGGCGGCGGCGGCGTTCGCGGATTTGAGCGCGACCCAGTAGCCAACGTGCCGGTTGCTCTTTTCGTTCACCACGCTCATTTGCTTGTCAACGACGCCGGAGTTTAATTCGGTGTCCGTCAAGGCTGGGGCGGCGGTGGCGGTGAGGGCGGCTACGGCAACCACCGAACCCGAAATGATGATGTTGGCCGAGCTGGATTGTGCCAAGCCCGCGGTGGCCGTGGCGAACAGTGCGCTTGCTAGGGCAATCTGTTTTTTCATTTGCCTTTGCTTGCTATTACGCTTTTCGCCTTCGCGAAGATCAGTTGTTGGTGAGCGTCAAGGTGATCGTGTCGGAGTAGGTGTCCGCCGCGGGGAAACCCGCGCCGATAGTAATCGTCAGATTCTTGTTGACGCCGGCGCTAGGAGTTTGCAGGGCATCATTGGTGACCGTGGCCTGGCCGGTAATACCCAACACGACCGCCACGCCGTTGTATTTGATCGAGTAGTTAATCACGCCCGTATTGCCGGCGCTAATCCCATTCATGCGCGCCTGGCTCGAACTGGCGGCGGCGGCGTTCGCCGATTTGAGCGCGACCGTGTAGCCAACGTTCCGGTTGCTCTTTTCGTTCACCACGCTCATTTGCTTGTCAACGACGCCGGAGTTTAATTCGGCGTCCGTCAAGGCTGGGGCGGCGGTGGCGGTGATGGCGGCTAGGGGAGACACCGAACCCGAGATGATGATGGTGGCCGAGCTGGATTGTGCAAAGCCCGCGGTGGCCGTGGCGAACAGTGCGATTGCTAGGGTAATCTGTTTTTTCATTTGGTTTTGTTCTCTGTTTTAACCGGCCTTTGTTCGGTCCCCGGTCTTCGTTTTTATGTTCTGCACTTTTTTCATTTGGTCTAATACCTTGATCGTGCGTTTAGCAAAGGTCGTACCGCCTCGGCCGATATCCCCCATCCTGCGTTCCTTTGGCCGCCGTCCCGCAGGCACTCTGCGGAACGCCGACAAGGCCTTTTCGCGCGCTTTCCAGTCGGTGCAGTCTGTGGGCCGGTTCGAGCCATAAAGACTCCCGCCGAATGTCGCAAAACCCAATAAAATCAATGGTTTTCAGCATGTTTCCCAAAGGAAGGCTGTGCTTAACGCTCGAACCCATCCCAGTTAACGGCCCCATCGGGCTTCCCGATAAAAAACGTCGGAATTTGTCCTACAGCCTCCCGAGCAAATCTCCTACATTCCCCGCTCGTCCGCTTCCTCTTCTGCCCCATATCCATACAATATTGTCCTGGTTTGACCTGTTTCAGGACAGACCGCCGGGAGCGGATCCGGGGCGGAGTCGTCCAAGATCCGTGCACGGTTGTTCGCCGGCAGAGGCAGAAAAAGCTGGGCGGCTGTCCGCACTTCTGCTCCACAGGAAGGCACTGCCTGCCACCGCCGAAAAGCAAAGCGATATGATAACCAAGATCACAAACGCCTTTGGCCGGAGGCCAAAGCTGCCCCGAAAGCGTTCGGGGCGCTCCCCAAATCAAAGCTAAGGTGAGTGCCAAAATTGATGCGCCTTCGTTGAACTGCAGCCGGAACTTCCGCTCGCTCGGGAGCGATCCCTCGGTTATGCTGGGCCAAATCATGAGCCGGACGAAGAGAAGCTCAGCGTGGACGGGCGTTTTTATTCTGTTCGCAGCCTGCGGCACGCGCGTCTGGGCGGAAGCGGTCACCGCGCCCGCGCCGGTCGTCTCGGCGTCCACTGTTTTGGGAGGTTTCACTGCCGAGGGAGCCATCAATGGCGAACGATTTTCGGCGGAGCCGGGCAGCGCGTGGAAAGGCGGCCGGGACGCCACGAACTGGTGGTGGCAAATCCGTTTCGACCAGCCTCGCGCTATTGGCGCGCTCCTCCAGATCATCGGCGATCATCCGTTCGTTTTTCGCAACGCTCCCCGCCGCTACACCTGGCGTGGGAGTGTCGATGGCCAAGCCTGGTTCGAGCTGAAGGACACCCGGACGGAGAATGAACGAAGAATTTTCCGCATTCATCGGCTCAGAAAACCGATCCACGTTCAATACCTGCGCCTCGAGGTGGACGCGATCGCGGGTGATTTCCCGACGGTTCGGGAAGTGGAATTTTATTCCAAGCCGAAGACGGCGGTGGATTTCGCCGATTGGATGGTGGTCGTGGATACCACCGAAAAGGAGAAACTGCCCGGCGAAGGGCAGGGATTCATTTCGCTGGCTCGCAATTGTCCGGGCTGGGAAAAGATTCAAGTCCAGCAAATCTGGGTGGGAAATCTTGATGAAGCGTTTGTCGCCGCGGAGCCGCGTCCGCTTTGCGCCTTTCTCTCCGGGAATTTCAAGGACTGGTGCGAGGTGGCCCGCCAGCCTTGGCGCGGCACGCAGGAGGTGTTGAAGGACCGTCGCTTGCCGATGTGGGCCTCCTGCGGCGGCGCCCAAGGCCTGGCCATCCTGGCGGAGACCGGCGTGGATCGCCCGTGGGATTGCCCCCACTGCCGCGACCCGCTGCGGCCCAGGCTGCCGATCTACACCCATCTCGGCCACACCGGCCGCCGGCCGTGCGGGGATTATTCAGCCTGCGTTTTTGAGCGCGGTCCGCGCTGGGTGCGGCAGGTCGCGCGGGACCCGGTCTTCGCAGGCGTGCCGCGCGAATTTCAAGTCATGGAGAGCCACTGCGGCCAGATCGAGTGGCCGCCGAAAGGCTGGCGGTTGATCGGCAGCGCGGGCGAAGGAACCGTAACGAAGAACCAATGCCTGCGCCTGGAAGATCGCTATATCTATGCGGCGCAATTTCACATCGACATGGACGGCACCCCCGACAACTCGCGCCGAATCATGGCGAATTTCCTGGCGTTGGCCAAAAGCTGGGGCGGCTACAACGGCAAAGGACTGCCTGCAAGGACGCCCACGAACTGGCCGCCATGACTCACGCCGCGACGGGTTCCTTGACCGGCATCAGGGAGCACGGTTTTACGGTGCGGGCGATGCGGGCTTCGAGTTGGTCGGCGGCGACTTCAAGGTCGTAAAAGGTTTGCAGGTCGAGCCACCAGCCGGGGCGCGTGCCGAAGTAGCGGGACAGGCGCAGGGCAGTGTCCGCCGTGATGGCGCGTTGCTGGCGCACGATCTGGCTCACGCGCATCGCCGTGACCCCAATGGCTTTGGCGAGCGCGGATTGGCTGAGGCCGAGCGGCTCCATGAAGTCGTGGAGCAAAATTTCGCCCGGATGCACCGGCGGCAGTCGCTTGGTCTTCATAAGTTCAGTTCTTGAATGACCTGCCGGACCGTGCCTTTTCCGAGGGCTGCGGTAGTGGCGGGAGCGGCGGGGCTCGAACCCGTAACCTCTGCCGTGACAGGGCAGCGCTCTAACCAATTGAGCTACGCCCCCGCTTTTAATTATCTCCGGAATAACTCTACCGGCCAGCGGGTGGGCGGGTCAAGCGTTTCCACACCCCGCGGCCCTGATCCAAAGGCTCTCGAATTCTTTCGTTATTGCCGAAATTGCCCGCTGGCTTGCAACCGGCTCCTCAATGATCACTTTTTGGGAATCTATTCGCAGCCACGACCGGATTACAGCCCCGTCAGGGGCGACATCTTTGTAGAACCAAGGCAAAAAGATTTTCCAGCTCCGGCAGGAGCGGCATCTTCCGGGCATGGCCAACACCTGCACCCAAATTCAAGAGCAGCAGAAACACCATGCGCGGAAATCATTCGGGCAAGATTACGTGGAGTTGCTGGAAAACTTCGGCGTCGCTTACGACCAGCGGTCCATTTTCAAAACCGATGATGAATGATGGTCGGTGAACATGCCGCCCCGACGGGGCTTGAGCTTGTTTGGTTTTGGTTTCTACCAAGATTGCGCTCCTGACGGAGCTGGCCGCGGTCACGGATATGGACGGATAATGAATGACGATAGGTTGCTCACGGTGGATCCAGGAATCGGTGCGAACGTCGTAGCCGCCGAGTAACAAGGCGGCCTGCCCGCCAATCGGCAGGCGGCTACGGCGCCGACCCTGTCCCCGCGGGCAGCACCTTGCCCAGCGCGTGATCGGTCGGGGTGAGGCCGCGCCGGTGGCCGTTGAATCCGTACATCGTTGGCTTGTAGGCATCTACGAAAGTGACGTCCGCCTTGGCGGGCACGTCGAGGCCGACGCCCCAATAAACGGCGTTCACGATGAGCCGGCGCAGCCCTTCGTTTTGCAGATCGGTCGCCGCCCCCAGAGTGGTGCAGAGGACTTTATTCTCCTGGCCGGCCTGGTTTTTGAGCTGCCGGGTCCAAACCACGGGCATCATCGGGTTGTTCTTCTTGCCTTCGACGGGCGGGTCAGCCGGATTCATGCCCTGGAGCACCTGGCCGCGCACCAGCACTTTCGCATCCGGCGGGGGGTAGGCTTCGTAAACGTCCGTGTCACCGAAGATGTCCGTGACGCCGCGCAAAAGCGGGTTGTTCTTGGCCAGCGGGTCGATGACGCCCCGCGTGGCTTCGTGCTTGTGCGACCCCCAATGGTTCACCCAGGTTTCGCCGAGCACCTGCTTGCCAAAGCCGCCCTTCCACTCGGCGCTGTCCCAACTGAACTGTTTGTAGGCGCCGCTGTTGCCAAAGGAAAAAGCGTGAGTGCTCGTGCGCAAGGCGATGATCGGTTTGCCGGCAAGGTAAGCATCGACAAAATGTTTCATCGCCTCATCCGGCCACGCCCGGAAGCGGAGCAACATTACGATCGCGTCGGCGGAATCAAGCGCCTCCGCGCCCGGCAGACGGTCGCGTTGGTTGGGGTTAATGGCGCCGTCTTTGTCGATGGGGAAGAGCACCGTGCATTTGAACCCGTGGCGCTGGCTGAGAATCTTCGCCAGCATCGGCAGCCCTTCCTCGGAGCGATATTCCTCGTCGCCCGCCAGGAAGACGATGTGCCGGCCGTTGCCGGGGCCGGTTTTGCCCTCATAAACGGCCCAGTCGGCCGCGCGCGTGCCCGCGACTAACGGAAGCAACCAGAGCGTTAAGAGGAGAGATTTGCGTTTCATCGCGCCGGAGCGATTTCTGTGCATTATGGCTGTCGGTTGCGGCCCGGGCAATGCCTCACAAAGGCGGTCAATTTCGAGCGCGTGGGCATTGGGCAGTTGAATTTTGCCGGCCTTGCCTTTGCCGACGGTGACCGCTGTGCGGCTGACTTCCCAGTAATTCTTCCAGCGAAAGACCGGCGATAATCTTTTCCTTAACTTCGGGCCGACCTCCTTGACTTTGATGTCTTCAGTCTTTTCCTCGTTTGTCCCGCGCAGGAGTTGGACATAAAAAGTCACCGGATCATCACCCGCTACCACACCTTCGCTCAGGGAGAAAAGCGCAATCAAGAACCAAAAAGGTAATCGTCTCATAGCCACCACACCGCATCAACCCGAAGGTCTGACGCGGCAACGCGGCGGCGTATTTCAAAAACTTCACCTTTTAGACTCATTCCCCGCTTTTCTTCCCAGCAATGCTGAAGCGGGCTGAAGCCCGCTGACCGGAGCGCGGCGCTGAATCGGCCCGGGTCCTTCATTTCACTTGACTCTCCAATTTCGGACTCAAAACTCCGCGGTATGGCGACCCGAACCGCACCAGCCTGGCGCTTTGTTTCCTTCCGCGAAGCCGAAGTGGAAACCCTTCCAGGCAAGATACATCACTGGTATTGCCGGCCAGGCATGGCGCCCGGCGCGAACCTGGTGTTCGTGCGCGCGCACCTCTTCCCCGGCCAGGCGCACCCGTTCCATCGTCATCCAGGCATGGAGGAGATTTTGTACGTGCTGTCCGGCACCGCCGAACAATGGGTCGAGCGGGAGAAGCGCCTCATGCGGGCGGGCGATTCGGTTTATCTGCCGATCGGCATCGTGCACGGCACTTACAACACTGGCGCCGACCTGCTCGATTTCCTGGCGGTCCTCTCGCCCGCCAAAAGCCGCGGCCCGATGACCGTCGAAGTCGGCGACCGGGAGCCGTGGAAATCCCTGCGCCCGGCGACGGTGGGCGCTTGACCGCGCCGCGCCTTAGCAGCCGTTGAAAAATGCCCCTTCCCGTAGCAGCCGAGGTCACGAGGCTCAAATTTCCTCGGAAAAAGAAGCGATGCGAGAGCCTCCTCACGTCGGCTTCTTTCTTAACAGGCTGTTAGCCATGCTCGTTGCCGCCGGCTTTGATCCGGCGCCGCGCGGGAGAAGTCGGGCGGGGACCAGAAATTCGATTGCGCGCGGCCAGGTGATGAAAAGCTCGAAGCGAGCATGAAGACCCTCCATCTTTACTTGACGCGGCAGGTGCTGGCCACGCTGCTCTTGACCGTGGCGGTGTTCACCTTCGTCCTGCTCCTGGCCAACGCGCTCCGGGAGATTCTCGGGTTGCTAATCAACCGCCAGGCGACTCCGTTGCTCGCCTTCGAAGCGCTGGCGCTGTTGATTCCGTTCGTCCTCGTCTTCGCCCTGCCGATGGGTCTGCTGACCGCCGCGCTCCTGGTCTTTGGCCGCTTCAGCGCCGATCAGGAGTTGACGGCCGTGCGCGCGGGCGGGATCAGTCTGGTGGCGTTGCTCGCGCCGATCCTCTGGTTGAGCTTCGCCTTGAGCGGGGTCTGCACGCTCATCAACATGGAGGTCGCGCCGCAGTGCCGCGTCGCCTATAAAAAACTGTTGTATGCGATGGGCATGAACCGCGCTAGCGCGGGGCTGCCGGAGAACACGTTCATCACCGATTTCCCGGGCCGCATTGTCTATATCCGCAAAGTGAATGGCCCGCTGCTCAAGGATATTTTGATTTACAACCTGGAGGGCGAAAAGGTGGAGAGCTACATCCGCGCGGCCGGTGGCGAAATCCACCTGGACCGCGCCAACAACGTCGTCAACCTCCAGCTTACCGATGCGTGGCGCGTCCGCCTGCTTGCGGAAGGGCGGCGCGTGTCGGACCCGTTTTACGCCACACAGACGCAGCTCTCCTACACCAACAAGCTGGACTTGGCAGCCGAAGAGCGAACCAAACTCACCGACATGACCTTTGAACAGTTGTGGGCCGAACTGCGCGAACTGGAAAAGCGCGTCACCGCCCCGACGCCGGTCCAGAAACTCTCGGCCGACCAATACCGGGAGAAAATGCGCGAGGTGGAGCAAGAGCGGGCCGACCTTACCCAGCCGGTGCGAGTGCAGATTCATCGGCAAGTGGCATTTTCATTTGCCTGCGTGGGGTTCACGCTGGTCGGCATTCCGCTGGGAATTCGCGCCCATCGCCGCGAAACCACCGCCGGCATCGCCATGGCGCTGGTGCTGGTGCTGGTCTATTACAGCTTTTTTATCCTCGGCCAGGCCCTGGAAACGCGGCCCGAATGGTTCCCGCACTTGATCCTGTGGCTGCCCAATTTCATTTTCCAGGCCGTCGGCATCGTCCTGCTCTGGCGGGCGAACAAAGGAGTTTAACCGGTTCGGGTGGAAAGTTCGCAGTTGGCCCAGCCAGGCGTTCAGCGGCGTTTCCCGGTTGACGGGCGGCTCGGATTGCTTTGCACTACCGCGCATGATTCCAAAAAGACTTTTCCCGTTCTCGCTGCGCCTGGCTCTCGTGGCGTCGGGCGTTGCGCTGAGCGCGCACGCGGATGTCAAACTCCCGGCGCTTTTCTCCGACAACATGGTTTTGCAACAAGGCGTGCTGGTCCAACTTTGGGGCTGGGCGGACGCGAACGAAGAAGTGAAGGTCGATTGCGCCGGTCACAAGGCCTCGATCCTGTGCTCTGGCGAGGGCCGCTGGCGAATGACCCTGCCCAAACACAAAGCCGGCGGCCCCTATACCCTCACCTTCTCCGCCCACAACACCATCACGCTCACCAACGTCGTCTTCGGAGAAGTCTGGATCGCCAGCGGCCAGTCGAACATGGAGTGGCCCCTCCGGGCCGCTTTCGAGGCGGACAAAGCCATGGCCAATTCCGCCAACTCGCGCATCCGCCTCTTCACCGTCACCAAGCGGAAGGCCGATGCGCCCGTCACCGACGTGAAAGGCGCCTGGCAGGAGTGCGGTCCGGCCAGCGTAGCGGACTTTTCCGCCGTGGCCTATTACTTCGCCCGTGACCTCCAGCAGGCGCGCGAGGTCGATGTCGGCGTCATTCACACCTCCTGGGGTGGTTCGCCGGCGGAAGTCTGGATGAGCGAAAAGGTCCTCGCGGCCAACCCGGAATACAAGCAAGACATCCTGGAGGCCTATCCGGACCAGTTGAAAAAATTTCAGGACGCCCTCGCGCAATGGGAAAAGGAGAAGGCCGACGCGGAAAAAGAAGCCAAGGAATTCAAGCAGGGGCGTCCCGGACCGCCCTGGAAACCGGCCGAGCTATACAACGGCATGATCGCGCCGCTGATCCCGTACTCGATCAAGGGCGCGATCTGGTATCAGGGCGAATCCAACGCCGGCCGCGCCCGCCAATATCGCTCGCTCTTCGCCGACCTGATCAAAAATTGGCGGCGGGATTGGGGCCTGGGCGATTTCACGTTCCTCGAAGTCCAGCTTGCGCCCTTCATGGCGATCAAAGACAAGCCGGGAGAGAGTAGCTGGGCGGAGCTTCGCGAAGCGCAGGAACTGGCCGCCAAAGTCCTGCCGAAAGTGGGCATGGCCGTGATTACCGATGTTGGCGAGGAGAAAGACGTTCATCCGCGCAAGAAAGAGCCGGTGGGCGCGCGCCTGGCCCTGGCCGCGCGCGGCACGGCCTACGGCGAGCGAATCGTCTATTCCGGCCCAACTTACAAAAGCATCAACGTGAAACGCGGCGAGGCGATCCTCCATTTAACGAATATCGGCCGCGGCCTCGAAGCGCGCGGCGGCGAGCTAAAAGGATTCGCCATCGCGGGCGACGACAGAAAATTCGTCTGGGCCAAGGCGGAAATCAAAGGCAAAAAGATTCACGTCAGCAATCCGGCGGTGCCCCAGCCGGTGGCCGTCCGATTCGGCTGGGCCGATTATCCGGTGGTAAATCTGTGGAACAAGGACGGCCTGCCCGCCTCCCCCTTCCGCACCGACGATTGGCCGATGATAACGGCGCGGAAGAAGTGAGAAAGTAATTTTGCGCGGCCGCGTGGTCGTCGGCGAAGTCGAAAGTCAAAACGCCTTTGCGCGCCAGAAACACCAGCCGCAGATTCAACTCCGCCCGGCATTCAAACAGATTCGGCGCGAGCTTGCGGATGCCCAGTCCTCCGTGCCGGTGAGCATGGCCGAAGCCCGATTGAATTTGCGCCAACACCTGCGCCACTTCCACTTCGCGGCCCTTCACCGCCGAGCGGAAGCGCTTCGTCGTCTCAATCGTGCAGGGCATCGGCTTCGCCGGTGAATGGTTTAACGGTCCGGCGCCGCCGCTCTTTGGCGACGCTCTTTTCAATCCGCCGCGCCGCCCCCTTCATCGCCGCCTCGGTCATTCCGTATTCCTGCAAGGCATAATCGTCGGAATGAACCGTGACCGGCCGCAGTGCGACGATCTGGTCGCCGACCACGAAGCCAACATCTTCGCCCGCGACGGCTTTCTTTAGCCAAAAGCCGAGCCGTCCGCGCCTTTCAGTAATCGTCAGAGTCTTCATACGCTCATTTTAACGTCTTATCCTAGTTTGCAATCCCCGTTCGCTGGCTCCATTTTCTATCCCCGCCACTTCCGATTGCTCCTGTTAAATGCGCTTCGTTGGCCTCGGCGGCGACGGCCTCCGCAGCAAATCCCGAATCCACCCTGGTTTTGGAGAAGCCGGTATTCCCGCCGGCCACACGAACCAGGGCTGGCAAAGGGATGAACCGGTTATCTATTTAACAAGCTGCACGCGTGACAGCCCGGCGAGCCGAGCCAGTTCCGCTTGGGCGACATCGCAGGTGATGAACACCCCGGCGCGGACGTGCTGGGCGGCGGCAACGTGGACAAAATCCCAAGTGCCGGCGGTCGCGTTTTGGGCGTGGCGCGCGCTTAATTCATCGCCCCATTCCAACAGGTCGGTCAGGCGATGGATTCCGGCTTTGAGTCGCTGCCCAGTTTCGCTGGCGCGGTAGGCGTGCCAGGCCACCGCGGCGTAGTCACCGGACAGACGGCGGAGATTGTGGCGCAGTTCAATGCGCAGCAGCGGATTCCAACAAAACTCCGGCGACCGTGCGCGACACCACGACGTCACCGCCGGGGCAAATTCATCGGCCGGATTAAACCAGGCGATCAATGCCGAGGTGTCGGCGTAAATTTTCATCGTCGCCGACGCTGACGCTCCTCCAGAACGGGATTCGGAACACGATCGGCGGCTTTGACTCTTTTTTGTGCCCGCCACACCTCGCTCATAATGTCCCGCCAGCCGGGCTTTCGGGGAGCGGCCACAGGCTCCATCCGCCCGATGGTGCGGCCATTGCGGGTGATGACCAGAGATTCGCCCCGCTCAAGCTGGTTCAAAACCGCTTTGGTTTCCAGGTGCAACTGTTTTGCCGTGATCGTGCTCACGGGTGAAAAGTAACACCTCAAAAGTGTCACCGCAAGTTTTTAAGTCCACGTGGCGGCGGCCGGCATCTGCAGCCGATGCCGCCCCGGACGGAGGGCTTTCAGTTGTGGGGGTTTACTTCCGGCCGATGCGCAGGCTCAATGGCCAGGCGACCGCTTGTCTTGCTCCACCAGCGGCCCACGCGTCGGCGAGCTCGCGGACGAGGCTGGGCACGGGGTTTTGACCCGTGCCTTGGATGTAGCGGCGCGTGGCCGACCACGTGCCGAGGTATCCCGCCAACTCTTCGAGCGTGAGGCTCGCCTTCATCGTGAACCTCGGCGCCCGAATCTCCTGGAAGGGAAAGGCCATTGTCCGGTAACCCTCTTCAATCAAGCGGCGTTCCGGCGGCCAGTACGGGCCGACGGTTTCGGCGTAGTATTTGTCCAAGGCCCGTTGCGCGTCCGGATTCGCGATTTGCATCTGCCCGTAACACCACGCCGCCAGCACGCCCTTCGCGCGCAGCACACGGCGGGCCTCGGCGAAGAAGCCAGGGGTGGCGAACCAGTGCAGCGCCTGCGCCACGGAGATGAGATCAACCGAATCATTCGCCAATCCGCTCTGTTCCGCGGGGGCGACGCGGTAATCCACGCCGGGATGCGGCCGCGCGTTGGCAATCTGCGAGGTGCTGGCGTCGGTCGCGACGACCCGCTTAAAGTGCGCGGCCAAACCGACCGCTGCCTGCCCGTTGCCGGTCGCGCAGTCCCACGCAAGATCGCGTGCCGGAGCGAGCGCTGCCAGATACTCGAACAGTTCCTCCGGATAGCGCGGCCGGTACCGGGCGTAATTGGGAGCTACGTTCGAGTAGTGATCTTGGAACCCCTCGCTCACCCGGGTTTTCTTCCTGCCGGCCAAAGGCATTCAATAGCCGCCCGCGCCGACGATGCCGGTTCTGGCCTCCGCAGGCTGGCCGGCTTTCTCGGCGGCTTCGCGGCGCCGATACTCGTCCAGCATGGCCGCGGTGGCCGTCGCGCCGCAGCGGGTGGCGCCGAGGTCGCGGACTTTAATGAGCCCGTCGAGGTCGCGCACGCCGCCGGCAGCTTTGACCTGGACCTTTGCCGAGACGCTGGCCCGCATGAGCGAAAGGTCGTGCTCGGTCGCGCCCCGATAGTTGTAGTTGCCATCGGGCTGCTTGACGAAGCCGTAACCGGTCGAGGTCTTCACCCAGTCGGCCCCGGCACGCTCGCAAAGCTGGCAGAGCTTCCGCTTAAGCTCATCGCCGCTCAGGCTGGCGCCGCCTTTGGCCAGGTAATCGGTCTCGAGGATGACTTTGACCTTCGCTCCGCGTTGGTGGGCTTCGTCGCAGACGGCTTGGATGTCGCGTTCGACGTAGTCCCAATCGCCGCTCAGCGCCTTGCCGATATTGATCACCATGTCGATCTCGACCGCGCCGTCCTGGCAGGCGAATTGGGTCTCGTAGCGCTTGGACTCCGTCTTCGAGTTGCCGTGCGGGAAACCGATCACCGCGCCGACGCGCACGCCGCTCCCCTTGAGCAACTCGGCGGCGCGTTTCACGGTGTAGGGTTTGACGCAGACGGAGGCGGCCTGGTACTGGGCCGCGAGCCGGCAACCGTCGTCCAACTCCTGGTCGGTCAGGGTCGGGTGCAGGAGCGAGTGGTCGATCATCTGGGCGAGTTGTTCGTAAGTGTATTTCATGCGAGTCACTGGTCGGTTGCCGATAGTCGTCAGTGGTTGGAAACTCCTGGCGGCTTTGCGTTCAAGTTATCCCGCTCCGGGTTTCAGTCAAAGAACGGCCGCAACACTTTCCCCGCCTCCTTCACCGCCCGCTTCCGTCCCGCGAGCGTCTTGCCAAAGCTGTCGTCCTCGACCTCGATGCAGACGGGACCCCGATAGGTAGTCGCCGCCAGCGCGCCGAGGAAATTGGGCCAGTCGATCCCGCCATGGCCGGGGATGCGCGGCCGGTGCCATTCGAGCGGGTGGGCGAAGACGCCCACCTCGTTGAGGCGTTCGCGGCGGATTTCCACGTCCTTGGCGTGGAGATGGAACAGCTTGTCCTGGAACTCGCGCAGCGGGCTGGCTGGGTCCATCTGTTGCAGGACGAAATGGGACGGGTCGTAGTTCAGGCCGAAATGTGGCGACGGGATGTCGTTGAACATGCGGCGCCAGATGACCGGCGTGGTGGCGAGATTTTTGCCGCCAGGCCATTCGTCGCGGCTGAAGAGCATCGGGCAGTTCTCGATGCCGATTTTGATGTCGTGATCCTCGGCGAAGGCAATGAGCGGGCGCCAGGTCTTGAGGAAGCGCGGCCAGTTGTCATCCACGCTTTTGGTCCAGTCGCGGCCGGCGAAAGTGTTCACGTTCCCCAGCCCGAGCCTTTCCGCGGCGACGATGACTTTTTTGAGGTGCTCCACGCAGCGCCTGGCGACCGCGGGATCGGGATCGAGCGGGTTCGGGTAATAGCCGAGGCCGGAGAGGCTGACGCCGTGTTGGGCGCAGAGCGCGTTCACATCGTCAGCCTGCGCCGGCGTGAAACCGGCGGCGTCCACGTGCGTGACGCCGGCGAACTTGCGCTCGGCCTTGCCCACGGGCCAGCACATCGCTTCGACGCAGGCGAAGCCTTCGGCGCGGGCGAAGGCGAGGACCTGTTCGAGCGGAAGCTCAGGGAGGATGGCGGAGACGAAGCCGAGCTTCATAACTTTGTTGTTGGCACGCGACCGACACGATCGGCGACGAATTAAATGCGTTGTCCGGGTCCTGAATCAAGCCGGATGAATTCGTGAATTCCCGGAATTCGCCTTTTAAAGGGAATTGAAACTCTTGGCGGATTGGCTTCGCCAGACGCCTTACCGTTGCTTGGCGCGAAATACCAGCTTTTGGACGGCGGCCCTGGCGACGTAGTCGTTCATCAGGTCGGAAATTTTCATGAGCACCCACGGATGAAGGCTGCCGATCCCATTCTTTGTGAAGACGACGTCATCCGCCAGGTAAACGCACGTGTGAACCGGTTTGTTATTGGCGTCGGCCAGCACGATCACGTCTCCGAAGGCCAGCTCATCCTTGGGAAGGTAGTAGTCGGCGTTCAACACGCGGCAAACCTTTGCGACATCAAAGAATTGCGGGTCCGGCTGCTCATTGAAGAAATTCATGGCCGTCCAGAAACAGTTCTCCAGCGGCGCGCTTGGATCGGTGGCCGGGTTCGGGTAGGTGTAAAGATGCAGGCGCGCGAATGGCGGGAGCAGGTAGGAAATAGGAATGCTGCCGACCCCCGGCGTTTTGGCCAGCGCTTCCACCAGCGGCCGGATGGCGGTGGCCGATCTGCCCTTGGCCCAGTAGTTGACAATCGCGTCAACGTCCGACTGCGGTGTCACGCGCAGGCGCATCAGAAAAGTGCTCTCGCCGTAGAGCGCCTTGACCAGGCGCCGGAAGTCGTTGGTCGCAAACAAGCGCTGCACGATTGACCCGTCGCAAAAGCAAATCGTTTCGCCGTTGGTGTAGGTGAGGCGGCGCAAGACCTCGAAATGCTCCGCGCCCAGATCGCTGCTGGCGAACCATGGGGCGAAGCCGTCGAGCGAGAACTGAAACGGATTGCGCTGCGCCGAGTTTTCCGGGTATGCGGCCAGGAGCGAGTAAAGCCGCGCGCGCGTCGCCGGGTCCATCGCCAGAACCAACTCCGGCGGGGGCGTGAGGTAAAACCCCGTGCCCGCCGTCCGGCATCGGGACGGCTCCAGGAGCGCGGCCTTGTCCTGCGCGCGCAGGTCGAAAGAGTCGATCAAGGCCGTGAACTGTCCGCGCGAGCAATTGCCGAAGTACCAGCGCGGCGGGCTTAGCGGACGCGAAGTGTCCGTCAACAGTTCATCCGGTTCGTGCAGCGGCAGAGGGGTGTAATCGAAGCCGGCCCCGGTCGGTCCGGCGGTGGCGAGGGCGCTGAGGGACTGATTCTGCCGCCGCATCGTCGAGCTGGCCGACGCCGTGGCCAGCTTTGGCGCCGCCGCCGGCCCCAAACCCTGCAGCACCGCCATGAAGCCCATCCCCAGGAGGAAAAAACTGCCACCCCCGAGGACGACGCGCCGCTTGGCCGCCGCACGCACCTCCGGCGTCGCGAACTCCGGCTTGTCTATGGCCACTTTCACCTCGGTAGCTGATTCGTTTCATCTCCCTGGTGCGATCGATGCCTCAGGGTGGCGCCGACTTTGGCGTCAGCAGTGGGCAAAGCAATAAGCAAACCAAGCCCGACTTCGCTATCCGCTTGGGCAGGTCACGCCAGCCGTCCGCCAGGCGTAACCGCGGCTCACCCGGCCGGTGGGGAGAATGGAACAGCGCTCTCACAAACATCAAGACGCGCGACTCGGAGCGCCGGCCGTGTCGCGTGCGTCGGGCAAAGCCCTCGCCGGGAGGGCGGTCAAGGCCTCTTTTCCTTAGCTGCCGTTCCGGCTGTTTGGCCCCGATCGGCGCGCGGCTTGGTATTCTCCTCGATCCGCGAAAGGTAGTAGATGGCGCTCTCGAGTGTGTCGTTGGCCTTTTTGAGTTGCTTCTCGATTCGGTGCAGTTGGTTGTGGACCATGAACGGGAACACCAGCCAAAAGATCGCCAAAATCGCCGCCAGCGCCAGCACGGCGACAGTGCCGACTCCGCCCAAGGTTTGCATCATATCACGCGCGCTTATCATGGTTTCCTTTATATGATCCATTTCATGAACATTGTAAAGCCGCCGCGATGCCTGGCGAGGCCACTGTTGCGGCGCGACCTCGGCGCTGTTGGTCGATGTGTTTGCACGGTCCCATTTTCCCTAAAGTTACGCTCGACAGGGAAAACCCCGCAGAATACGTTTTGAATCATGACAGGGAAAGACTGCAAGCGCCGCTTGGTTAAATAGCTCGACGTATGATCTGGGGCCTCTTTCTTGGCACGGCGGTCATGGGCTTCTCGTTGCTTCTGGTCACGGCGGTTCAAGTGGCGAGACTTATCCGCAAGAAGACTAATGAGAAGGCCTCCTCCGGTTGAGGAGGCGACTATCTTGAAAAGGCTGATTGTTTATGGTCTGCTTGTCGTTCTGGCGGTCCTCGTCGCTGGTTTCTACGGAGTAGTTCACAATCAGATCAGTTACACCGTGTCACCGGAATATTTCACGAAATTCAAGTTCAGGCAGTTCGGGTTCGTGCATACGCCGCTTCCCGGGCGAGTCCGCGCTGCTATGGTCGGCTTTCTCGCGTCGTGGTGGATGGGGATTCCGCTTGGTCTGCTGGTCAATGCAGCCGGTTTCGTCCATCGCGGCCACCGTCGCATGTTCCGATTTTCATTGTGGTCGCTGGGCATTGTTGTCGCGTTTACGCTCCTGGTTGGCTTGTGCGGATTGCTTTACGGCTATTTCAGGACGGACAGTATCAATCTCGCGGACTACCGGGGCTGGTTCATCCCGGACGACGTGGTCAACTTGCGACGGTTCCTTTGCGCGGGCTATATGCACAATTCTTCGTACCTTGGGGGCGTGCTGGGCATCGTCGCCGGCTGGATTTTTCAAGTTGCGATCAAATTCCGGACGAAAGACGAAGCCCATTGAGCGGATAATTGAGCGACTGTGAAGGTTCCTGGCAAGAGAATGCAACGCATTGAAGCGGGGTTGGCGTGGCATTCTGGTGGTGCTAGATCCTGCTAAGGCGAGCGCTCACCATGACGGATCAGCCTCGCCGAGGGACCATGCATCGGCGGACGAATACTATCAGCCGGAGCACGCGGGAGCGATGCCGTTGATAGTGGCGAAGCCTCCTTGTCAGCAACCAGAAAATAAACCGCTTGACAACTTCTCTTGATACATGGCTTCTTGGACGCCGTTACTGTCGAGTCAGTTCAAGCTTCGGCCACCATTTAGCGGGTCGAGAGTTGACTGACCGAATCCGCAAACGAAAACTATGACAACAAATTCAGCATCCGACCTATCGGTGCGACAACTAAAACAGGTCATCAGCATAAAAGAGAGGATCGAGGTCCTGGAGCGACAATTGAACGGCGTCCTGAGGTCTCCAGGCAAAGCGTCGGGCCCTCGCGCGGCCGCCAGGCGACGAACGATGAGCGCCGCCGGCAGGGCCAGGATTGCGGCTGCCCAAAAGGCGCGTTGGGCCAGAGTAAAACGAAACTCAAGCTTCGCAGGTAGAGCGACGGCCAAAGGCAAAAGAAAGGTGAGCGCCTCGGTGCGCGCCCGATTGTCTGCCATTGCCCGCAAGCGGTGGGCTGCGATAAGAAGAGCGGGGAAAAAAAGGTTGTAAAACCAACGCCGGAAAGCACCGCAGCCGATGGCCGGTTGGAAGGCTCAGGCCCGCTGAAACTCACTAACGGGCGCAAAGCTGTGCGGGTGCGCCGTGCCGGTGCGCTCGCCGTTTCCTTCTAACGCTGCAATGGTGAGCCGCGCGATCGATAAGTTCGCCGCCCGGATTTTGCCCCTTGCTTTTGGTCGCCGGGCGGCTCTAGGATGGTGCCGAATTTGAGCGAGCAAACTGGCCAGGTCCGATGCCGGACGGCAATGAAAGGAAGATCGCATGAGCAAATTTGAGAGAAGCTGGATTCTGTTTAAAGGTTCTGTCTCGGTAACCCTGCGAAACCGGAAGCTGTTGGTCTTTCCCGTTGTGACCTGTTTTTGCACCGCGCTCATCTTCTTGTTTTTCGTCGCCCCGGTGGCCCTTCGAAACACTGGCTACCGATACGGCGAACTGGCCCACTGGCAGGCGGTGGGGCAAACTCTGTTCACCGAACAGGCCTCCGCCGGGCCGGGAAACGTGGCGAAGCGGTCCTTCAGCCTCAAGCCGGCGGGCGTGATCTACGCGGGGATCATCTACTTATTGTCCATGTTTAGCGCGACATTCTTCAACGTGGCCTTTTACCACGAAATCCTGGGCGCTCTGAAAGGGAACACCGTCTCGGTAACCAGCGGCTTGGGTTTTGCCTGCACGAGATTGAAATCGATTCTGATGTGGACATTATTTGCCGGGCTGGTTGGGCTGATCATTAAGACTCTGGAAGAAAAACTCGATTTCATTGGGCAACTTATCCTCGGAATGATCGGGTTGGCCTGGAGTGTGGCGTCGGTTTTTGTCATTCCGGTCATCATCACGGAGGAGAGCAGCAGTAATCCCGTCGTGCTCCTTAAAGAGTCCGCGCGCACGCTAAAGAATACGTGGGGAGAGTCCTTGATTGGCTACGCGGGGCTGCAATTTGGCGGTGTCTTGTTGTTGCTCGGTTCCATTTTGTATTTTGGAGCGGCCCTATTCGCTTCCATGAGCTTGAAGAATTTTTGGATTGTCGTGGTCGCCGGTTTTGTTTGGCTCGCCGGCGCCGTCGCGTTAGCCTATGTCAGCAGTGTTGCCAGTCAGGTCTATCGCTGCGCCCTGTTCCTCTATGCTTCCGAAGGACTGATTGCCGGTCCTTACAGTCAGGAATTGCTGGACCTGGCGTGGAAGCGCAAGACGAGCTGAAACTCCTTCGACCCTCTGGACCAGGACGTGTGCGATCAATAAACCAGGACGAGGGCCGCGCCCCCTTCGGCTTCTTTTACGACCTCCTCGAATTTTCGGTCTTCGGACGCGTGCGCGGGCTTCAGCCGCGTGGCGACGCCTGGCACGGTGCTGAGCAAAGCAGTGGCCAGCTCGCTCTTGACGGCATAATTCACATTTTGGGGAATGACCCCCGTCAGTCGTAAGGCGGCCAGGTCGCTGAGACGCGCCCGGACTATCCCGACGACGTTCCCGTATTTATTGACCAGCATGCCGCCCGAGTTGCCGGGTTGGACCGGCACGCTGATCTGAAAATGGCGCTGGTCATCTTGCATTCCCGCCAGACTGCTGATTTCACCCCGGGTAAGCTTTGGCTCCTCCCCCTGCACGTCGGTGTTGGGAAAGCCGATGGTCAGCACCGGCTCTCCCAACTTCACTTCCTGACTGGCGGCCAGGGGCAGCGGATGGAACGAGCCTGACACCTTCAGGATAGCGATGTCGTTGGAACTATCCGCTTTCACCAAACTGGCGGTGAAACTTCCTTGCTTGGTTTTGACGACGATCTTGTCTGCCTCTTTGACGACATGATAGCTGGTGAGCAGGTAACCATCCTCGGTAATGAAGAAGCCGGAGCCATTAGCTCGCGGGCTGGCTGACGGATCAACCATCAATCGATTGCGCCGGGCAAAAACTCGCTCCGGCTTGAAGGCCGCGGCCCGGCGCTGGCCTTCGGCGACCTCCTCCCGGCTCATCTGCCCGGTCAAAAGTTCGCGCGCCTCCAGCGCGTTCATCGTGCCCTGGGCGGCGGCGAGATTGTACCACCGGTAGCTTTCAACCTTGTTCGTGGGCACGCCCAGGCCGGACTCGTACATGACTCCGAGGTTAAACTGCGCCGCGGCCAGCCCCTGGTCGGCCGCTTGGCGAAAGAATCTCAAGGCGGCTGAATAATTCTCCTTCGCACTGCTTCCATATTTAAAATACCTTACCCCCAGCGCGAATTGGGCTTCCGGCACCCCTCGTTCAGCCGCTTGGCGGTACCACTTGCCGGATTCAGCGTAGTTCTGCGGCGCGCCGATCCCCACGTCGTACATCAGCGCCAGATTATATTGGGCTTCGGCGTCGCCCGCCTCGGCTTGCGCCTTGGTTTCCTTGAAATCTGGACTCTGGGCGAGAATCGATTGACTGGCCAGCAGCGGCAGCACGAAAAGCAGCCCAAACGGCCTTCGGCTCCGCTGGCGAAATCTTTCCATCAAGCAGCACCTTAAGTCGCCAGCGAGTTAAAAGCAACCGCCCGTGCGCGCAGAGCGGCGTTACGTCCGCGACAGGGACGGAACGGAAAGGCAACGCAAAGCCCAGGTCGCTTTCATATCGAATGGGGCGCCACGTCGGGTTGCCCGACGCTGCTCGGCGTTTTCTCGCTGAATTTTTGAGCTTCCTGGGCGGTCAATGCAGACGAACAGACGATGAAACCATGGAACTCAATTTTCGATCGCATCGCTGCCCGTTAGGGATCGCGCTGGTTTCTCTGTTCGGGCTGTCCTGCGCGCCAACGGCCCTCGCCCGGCCGGCCCAAATCATTCTGCTCCGACACGCCGAAAAGCCGGCGGAGGAAGCTAATCCCCATCTCTCGGCGGAGGGCCGCGCCCGCGCCCGGGCGCTGGTTTCATTTTTGACGACCACACCCGGGTTGATCACCAACGGCCTGCCGGTCGCCTTGTTCGCCGCGCAGCCGACCCGACACGGCCACAGCCTCCGCACGCACGAGACGCTTGAGCCGCTGGCCAAGCAGTTGAAATTGCGCATTCAGTCGCCCTATCCCGCCAAGGATTACCCGGCGCTGGCCAGGCACCTTCTGCGCCACAACGCCTACGATGGAAAAGTTGTCGTCGTTTGCTGGGTCCACGAGTATTTGCCGGAGTTCGCCGCCGCGTTGGGAGTCAGCCCAACCCCTGCGCCCTGGAGAGGCAACGTGTTTGATCACGTCTGGGTGATCACCTATCGCGACGGCGAAGCAACGCTGACCAGCCTGCCGCAGAAACTCCCGGCCGATAGCTGATGCTGATGTACGCACCCCGCCCACCCGCCCGCTACGGGGCAAGACTGGACTTGACAATAGCGGCCCAGTGGGCCTACGCTTTGGGTAAGATTCCAGTGAAGGCTGCTGGGATGTGACGGCCTTCCGCGAACAAAAACAGATCGTGAATATGAAACATCGACCCTCGTTCCGTTGGATTTTAACCGCGGTGCTAATGGCCGGGGCCGCGCTGGCGCCCGCTCAAGGCCAGGAAGCCACGCCGGCGAGTGGCACTCTCCAGGCGAGAGTCGCTGCCGCGATGACGACTGTCTCTCCTTCAGTCGCGGAAGTTGTGCGCATGTACGAGCAGGGCATCGCTGCTCCCGTCCTCGAAGCTTACGTGCAAAATTCGCAGCGAACCTTTAACGTGACCGCCGCCGAAATCGTTTATCTCCACGACCACGGAATCCCCGACAGCATCACCACGGCGATGATCCAGCATCAGGCCGCACTGCGGCAGCAGCCCGGCCCGGCGGGCGCGCCAGAGCCGGCCCCAAATGCTGCTTCCGCACCGGCGGTGCCACCCGCGACCGCATACCCCTACCCGCCCCAAACCATTTATCCGGATTACGCGTATGCCGATTATCCCAGCTACCCGTACGGGTTTTACGCGGGTTATCCTTATTGGTTTCCTTTCTCCTTCGGCGTTTCGTTTGAAAGTTTCTCGCCCTTTTTCGGGCCGTTCTGCTCGCCCTTTTTCCGGCCATTCTGTTCACCCTTCTTCCGGCCGTTTTGCTCGCCCTTCTTCCGGCCGTTCTGTTCACCTTTTCTCCGGCCGTTCTCTTCACCCTTTTTCCGGCCGTTCGTTTCGTCCGGAAGCCGCGTTCCTATCTTTCACCACACTGGGCTGACAGTGTCGCCGGTCCGTGCCCACTTCGCTTCTGGACTCGCTCCGCGGTTCGGGGGTTCCTTTGCCGCGGCTCCCACGCACCTCGCTCCGAGAGTCGGCGGATCCTTTGCGGCGGCTCCCGCGCACCTCGCTCCGAGAGTCGGCGGATCCTTTGCGGCGGCTCCCGCGCACCTCGCTCCGAGAGTCGGCGGATCCTTTGCGGCGGCTCCCACGCACTTCGCTCCGAGAGCCGGCGGATCCTTTGCGGCGGCTCCCACGCACTTCGCTCCGAGAGTCGGCGGATCCTTTGCGGCGCCTCCCACGCACTTTGCTCCGAGGTTTGGCGGTTCCTTTGCAGCGGCTCCTGCGCACTTTGCTCCGAGCTTCACAGGTTCATTTCACGGCGGAGGATTTCGCTCCATGGGCGGCGGAGGGCGGCGGCTCCGCTAGCCAGGCGCGTTTGGCGGAAGTCCGGCCAGCCCAGCTCACGCGGACGGTTCGCCCCGCATTTCGCGCACTTCCGGCAACGCGGCGAGGCTGGTCAGGAATCCTTTGTGATGTCGATGCTGCTGGCAATAGGTCAGCCGAAGCTGCACCAATCCTTCGGTCGTGGGCTTGAAATCGCCCGGGTGATGTTCGACCCGGTGTTCGTCCAGCACCTCTTCAATTTGGAACCGCGTCTTGCCGCCGCAGGGATCAAAGACCAACACCAGGCTGGCGAAGCGGCACCGGCCCAGGTAGCGCATCTCCCAGGTGGAGATGATGGTCAGCACCGCTAGCCAAGGCCATTCGCAATCGAGCCACGGACGAAACACGGATTTTTCTGAGATTTGCGCTTCCAAAAGAAACGACAAATTTGCTTGGATCGAGTTGTGTGATGGCCGATTTGCGAGTTATCCTCCGGAAGCCAACCAGCGCGGATGGCGACGAATTCATCAACGCGATGAAAGCGAGCCGTCGTTTCCATCGGCCCTGGGTCCAACCGCCGCTTTCCCCGGCCGCGTTCAAGGCTTACCTCAAGCGACTGAGGATCGCGGACCACGACGGCCACTTGGTTTGCCTCCGTGGCTCCGGGGCGATCGTCGGGGTGATAAACTTCAACCATATCATTCGGCGCGCCTTTCAGAGCGCTTTTTTGGGTTACTATGCGGTGGCCCAGTACGCGGGTCAGGGCCTGATGTTCGAGGGGATGCAGTTGACCCTCCGTTATGCCTTCCGCCGCCTAAAGCTCCATCGGCTGGAAGCCAATATCCAGCCCGGCAACTCGGCATCCATTGCCTTGGTAAAACGTTGCGGCTTTTCGCGGGAAGGGTTTTCCCTGCGTTATTTGAAGATCGACCGCCAATGGTCCGACCATGAGCGGTGGGCGTTGTTGGCTGAGAATTGGAAGGCAAATGACGCCGTTTGAGCCATGACGGCCAACGAGCCGGATCAACCTGAAGGGTTCGTGATTCACCGCTGGAGTTCGGCTCAGCCGAGAAAGTGGCGCGCCGACGGACAGCGTCGATGAGCCGGCGGACGGACTGCGGCGGCGCGGGTCAGTAGCCCAGTTCGGCTTTCCTTTTCGCGGCGGTCGGCAAGGGGTCTTTCTTCGCGGTGATCGCCGGCTGGCCGCTGTCCTTGATTTTTCGAGCTTCGGTTGCGTTGAATTCCACGCTCTCCTGGAACTCGGCTGGCAGCGCGGAATCGGCGTAAATGGCCTCGACGGGGCATTCGGCCACACAGGCGGTGCAATCAATGCAATCCTCCGGGTGAATGACCAATTGTCCTTCGTGTTCGTAAAAGCACGCGACGGGGCAAACTTCCACGCAATCGGTGAACTTGCACCCGACACATTTGTTGGTGACGATATGAGCCATAGTTTTCCCAGTTCGCGATTATTCTCCACGGTGGCCTTGGGTTGGCAACTCCAATCGTCAAGCCGCGCGCGCCGGTGATCTTAACGCCGGTTCCCGGGGCTTCACAGGCCGCTCCTTCTGTGCATAAAATGGGCGCCGAAGCTCGCTCGGCGTTTTTGGGCGGTCGCATCCGTCGCTCCACGCTTAAAGACCAGGGCGACGAGCAAACTGATGAAGGCGATGTGGCTTAAAATATGCCGGCTCTCCGCGCCGTTCGGTTTCCGGCCAAACGGGTTCGCCGCCGGGCGCGCGTTCATTATTGGCTGCTTGCTGGCCGTGCCCCAGGTCTTATGCGAGACAACTGTCATCACCAACACGCGCGCGGAAATCGCGTTCATGGCCGGGTTGTGGGAAGCCGATAGCGTTCAGATCTCGTCGCTGGCCAACGCCCAATTCCCAAAGTTCTCCAATGATTGGCAATATATCTTTCCCAGCGGCAGCATCTCGGCGGATGGCGACCTGCACATCGCCATGGCCGTGGATGGCGCCGGCAGCGGCAGCACCAACGGCAACACCGGCACGTCGCCGATTATCGCCGAAGTCGTCAACGTGACTGCCGCTCAGTTTGCCGCGTTGCGCGCGCTCAAGGGCGTTCAGGCCAAACCACGTGGCATTTTTCGCTTTTACACCGAGCATATCGCCGAACGCCATTTTGAACTGCATCCGGTGACGGAGTTATTCGTCTGGGACGGCAGCAGTTTCGTCTTGAGCAACCATTACCGCTCGAACATCAAATTTGTCGCGGATGGCACCGCGCCGTCCACCAGCGTCCTGTCCAACTTGCTCAATGGTTCTGAAACCATGACGGCAACCGTTGCCGCGGATGACCTGCACGTCGCCTTCACTTACCCCAGTCCAAGCTACAACTACGTGCAGTACGATGGCGTGACGGCGTCGGACCTCGCGCTGGATGCCCTCAGTCCCTATTTCTTGTTCCGGCCCGGCCTGGTGCCGCAAGCGATCGTGAAGTGCCGCCTCGTGACCAACACGGCGGCGGCGGCGACGGCGGCAAACCTGTTTTCCAACCAAACCCTGACGGTCAATGTGCTGACCCGCACCGACATGCTCGCCGTTTCCAATCAGATTGCCGCTCTCAGCGCCGGTCAGACCAGCACGTTCCCCCGGCCAGTGGAGTTCATCCTCCTGAGCATCACGAACCTCGGCCCCATGTCCCCCGGAATCCTTCGGCAGCCGCAATGCCAGACCGTCATTGCCGGTTCGCCAGCCAGCTTCAGCGTCGAAGCCGCCGGAGCCGCGCCGTTGAGTTTTCAATGGCAATTCAACGGCGCCGATCTTCCCGCGGCGACCAACGCGGTGTTCGCTCTTGCCAGCGCGGCGCTCGACCAGGCGGGAAATTACTCCGTCACGGTGACGAACTTCGCCGGTTCCACCAACAGCCGCCTCGCGATGCTCCTGGTGTACGCGTCGGCGGCGGCGAATCTGAGTGCCCCGGCCTATTTAACGAACGGCCAATTCCGGTTCGGCCTGGCCGGCGTGCCGGGATACAGTTACGTCATCCAGGCTTCCACCAATCTGGTTCAGTGGCGGTTTCTACAAACAAACCACAGCCCGTTCAGTTTTGTCGATACTAACGCAAGCCAGTTCCCGCGCCGCTTTTACCGTGGTCTCTACTTCCCGCAGCCGTGAGCGGGAAGGGGAGTGATCCCGAAACGGCCAAGTCGATCGGCTGGCCGGTGTGCGTCACGTAAAAAGTCCCCGCCGGGCGGTTTTCCGCGGATTCCGCTGTTGCGCAGGGTGTGGGGATCAGCTAGCCTTCGTAGCCGGATGACCTTGACGGAAAAAATCCTGGCCCGGGCGGCGGGCAAAGCGCGAACGCAAGCGGGCGAAAACATCTGGGTGAAGGCCGACCTCCTGATGACACACGACGTTTGCGGGCCGGGGACGATCGGCGTTTTCAAGCGCGAGTTCGGCAAAAACGCCAAGGTCTGGGACCGGAACAAGGTCGTCATCATGCCCGACCACTACATTTTCACGGCCGATTCCAAGTCAAATCGCAACGTGGATATTCTGCGCGACTTCGTCAAGGAGCAGGAGCTGCCTTACTTTTACGACGTGATCGATGACCCGAATGGCCATTGGGTTTTTGATCCGGGCAAAGGCCCCCTCCATCGCCAGTACGGTTCGCGCTACGCGGGCGTGTGCCACACCGCGCTACCCCAGAAGGGACACACGCGGCCAGGAGAGGTCTTGTTTGGCACCGATTCGCACACCTGCATGGCCGGCGCGTTCAATGAATTTGCCACCGGCATCGGCAACACCGACGCCGGGTTCGTCATGGGCACCGGCCGGCTGTTGCTCAAAGTGCCCGAGACGATGCATTTTCGGCTCGAGGGCCAACTGCGGCCGGGGGTGATGGCCAAGGACATCATTCTGCATTGCATCGGCGACATTGGTTTTGACGGCGCCACTTACCGGGCCATGCAATTCGATGGGCCGGGCGTGGCCGCCCTCTCGATCGACGACCGCACGACCATCGCCAACATGGCCATCGAAGCGGGCGGCAAAAATGGAATCTTTGAATTCGACGCGCAGACCCAAGCGTTCGTGGACCATCGGTGCAAATCGAACGGCACGAAGGCAAGCTACGAACCAGTCGAGCGGGATCGCGATGAAAAGTTTGTTTACGAAGCGGCGGTGGATCTTTCCCGGCTCGAGCCGACGGTGGCGTGTCATCCGGATCCCGGCCAGCGCCACCTGGCCCGGGAATTGTCGCACATCAAGCTGGACCGGGCTTACATCGGCTCCTGCACGGGCGGCAAGACGAGTGATTTTCTTGAGTTCGCGCGCGTGCTGCGAAACCAACGGGTGGTGATTGACACGTTTGGCGTGCCCGCGACACCCGAAATCGTGCAGGACTTGCAGTCCGCGCGGTGGGGAGAAAAAACGGTCTGGCAAATCCTCCTCGAGGCCGGGGTGCAAATGACGGAAAACGCCGGCTGCGCCGCGTGTCTGGGCGGGCCGGTGGACACGTTCGGGCGACTGAACGCTCCGTTGAAGTGCATCAGCGCCACCAACCGGAATTTTCCCGGCCGCATGGGCCACAAGGAATCGCAAGTCTTCCTGGCCTCACCCGCCACCGTGGCCGCCAGCGCGCTAAGAGGGAGAATTACCGACCCGCGAGAGTATGTGAGCTGAACGATTTCGCGAGCCAACAGCGAGAAGAATTCAAGGTGGAGGTCAAGACCCATGCAGCATAGCCAGGCTCGCGAATGAATCGCGAACGGCTGGACGGCTGGTGCGAACGGGGCATCCTCGGTTTGGTGCTGGCGATTCTGGTCTATACTCCGCTGGCGACGGGGACGGTGCGTCCGCAGGATTTCGTGATCGTCGAGTGGCTCACGGTGGGCATCCTCTTGTGTTGGCTGTGCCGGTTTTGGGTCAACCCCAAACATCGCCTGCTCTGGCCGCCCGTCAATTGGGCGGTCGTGCTGTTCATGCTCTACGCGGTCGCCCGCTACCTCACGGCGGACATTGAGTTTGTGGCGCGGCAGGAGATGATTAAAGTTCTCATCTATGGTTTCATTTTCCTGGCAGTCCTGCACAATCTGCACAAACAGGAAACCACCCAGATCGTGGGGACGACGGTCATCATTTTGGGGATGCTCATCTCCCTTTACGCGCTCTACCAGTTCCTGGCGGGATCCGAGCGCGTCTGGCATTTCATTCGGCCGGAGGCGTATCGGCAGCGTGGTTCGGGCACTTTTATTTGTCCTAATCATCTGGCCGGGTATCTCGAGCTGGCCCTGCCGCTGGGACTCGCCTACACCTTGACCGGCCGCTTCACGCATGTGACCAAAATCCTCCTGGGATACGCCTCGTTGGCCATCTTCACTGGCATCGTGGTGACGATCTCGCGGGGGGCCTGGATCGCGACGGGAATCACCTTGGTCGTGTTGTTTTACTGGCTGATGAGACAACGGGACTATCGTCTGCAATCCTTGTTCGTACTGGCGGGATTGATCACGATCTCGTTGGCGATTCTATATACCGTGAGGCTTTCGCGAAACCGGACCGAGGCATTGGCCTCGCTCCCCGAAACCGCCGACTTGCGTTGGCGGATTTGGGGCGCGGCGACGCAGATTTGGCAGGACCATTTCTGGTGGGGAGCCGGGCCGGCCCATTTTGATTACCGCTTTCGGCAATACCGGCCGGCGCACGATCAAGTGCAATGGCGGCCGGTCCGCGTGCACAATGACTATCTCAATACGCTGGCCGACTGGGGAACGGTCGGCGCGGCGCTGGTCGCGGCGGGGTGGTTGCTTTTTTACTGGGGAATTTTCCGGAGCTGGAAATTCGTGCAACGAGCGCAAAACGACCTGGCCGGCAAACGCAGCAACAAATCCTCTTTCGTGATGGGGGGGGCGTTGGGCTTGCTGGCCGTCTTGTTGCACTCGGCGGTTGACTTCAACATGCATATTCCGGCCACGGCCATTTTGGCCGCCACGCTGATGGCCTTGGTGAGCGGCCATTTTCGATTCGCCACCGAGGCCTACTGGCACACCGTCCGTTGGCCGATGCGCGGTTTGATTACGGGCGGTTTGATGGCCGGCCTACTTTACCTGGGCAAGCAAAGCTGGCAGCAGACCGTCGAGTGTCATTGGCTGGCCAAAGCGGAGGCAAGCAATGAGTTCTCCTCCGAGCAGATCGCGGCGCTGACAAAAGCCTACGCGGCGGAACCGAGGAATTTTGAAACGAGTTACAATATCGGTGAGGGCTGGCGGATGCAAAGCTGGCAGGGAGGAGATGACTATCGGGACCTGGCTGGGCGGGCCTTGGAGTGGTTCCAGCGGAGCGTGGAGAGCAATCCCTATTATCCATATAGCTTTGTGCGCTATGGGATGTGCTTGGACTGGCTGGGGCGTCACGCCGAAGCCGAAGCGTATTTCAACCAGGCCGCGGCCCTGGACCCGAACGGTTATTACACGGCGGCCAATGTTGGCTGGCACTATGTGCAGCTCGAAGATTGGACCACGGCAAAGGCGTGGTTTGAGAAGTCCCTGAGCCTCAACTGGATGAGCAACCCGATCGCCCGGTCTTACGTGCAGATTGTGGAGGCCAAGCTGGCGGAGAATGGAACGCCAAAATGATCCCTGCCCGAGCAAATGGGCCGAATTAAAGAACCTCGGCAAACTTGTCGATGAACATAATTGGCCGGCTGCATGTCCAGCCAGAGGTGTAACTGCTGCAGGCGTGGCGAGCAATAATCAATTGACATTCGGTCTTGGTCCACTAGATTGCGCTGGTCGTGCGGGTGGTGAGATTTGAACCAAAATAGACTATGAAATTGATACAAAGCCTTCCGAACAAACTAGTTCCGTTGGTCGCCGGGTTGGCTGCCTTGACCTTGGTCCTTACGCTCGACGCTCAGACTGCCCCAGGCAAAGCCGAAGTCCGTGCCATCAAGGGTCATGCTCTTTACGCTGTTAGTGGTGGCCCGGCGGCGGAGCTGAAAGCGGGAACCGTTCTCGGGGCCGGCACCATCATCAAGACCGCGGCCGATTCCACCGTTGACTTGTTCCTGGGCAACAGCGCTGGCGTCATTCGCATCACCGAAAACTCGACCCTGGGCCTCGACAAGCTCCTGATCACCAACACCGGAGCGGATACCGTCATCGAAAACCAATTTAACCTCCCCGAAGGGACCATGTTATTCAACGTCAATAAGTTGTCGGCTGCTTCCAAGTACGAGGTCAAGCTCCCCAATGGAGTAGCTGGCATTCGTGGCACCAAGGGGCGGCTGAGTTCCAACGCTTTTATCGTCCTGCTTGATGGCGCCTTGGTCTATGTTCATGTTCCTCAGGGCGGCAATCCCACCCCTTACAGCCTCTCTGCTCCGCCTCCGGTTTACTTCTCGCCCGCCGAAGGGGTCAAGCCCGCGCCCGAACCGCTTATCGCCGAAGTGGTTAAACAATTCGGTCCGCAGGGCGAGGGGATTCCTGAATTGGTGGTGCCGCATGCCAACGGCATCCCTGACCCGGCGCGTCCTGGCGATCTGTTCAACCAATACCAGCCGAATTCAGCGCAGCCTAAGTAGAATCAGGGCGGCGCGAAATAAGCGCCGCGTTCAGCCACATTAGCCGGATTTGGTTACTCGTACTGGCCCGGAGTGACCTTGTGTTGCTCCGGGCCTTTCGTTTACCGTCGCATCGTGAAGCGCGTCAAGCTTGCTCCGATTCTGATCTGTGGCGGGGTCATCGGGCTGTTTTGTTTGCTCGGGGCGCTGACCCATCTCTTCGAGGGCTTCCATCTTTTCCAGCGCCTGGAATTGATTACCTACGACTGGCGCATGCAGCAGGCGAGCAAATTTAAACCGCTGGTCACCGACAAACTCGGGTTCGTTTCGATCGGCGATGACGCCATCGCGATTTTTGCCGCTGGCAAGCTCGGGACCAATCTGCAATTCGGCCTGAAATGGCCCCGGCACGTCTTCGGCCACCTGGTGCGGGAACTCAAAGCACAAGGGGCCGCTGCCATCGGTTTGGATGTCCTCTTCGGTGAACTCCGGCCGGACCACCAGCCGGTCCAAACGTCCAACGGGCCGGTGAAGCCCGACGTTTTTTTTGCGCAAGAACTCCAGCGCGCCGGCAACGTCGTTCTCGGCGCCGACCGCGCGATTGTGCCCGATCCGCTTTTCCGCGCCAGCGCCAGCGCGATCGGCGACGTTTCCACCGACCGGGATTTCGACGGGGTATTGCGGCGGATCCAGGCGTTCCACGACTACCGCATCTGGCACCCCGAAATCCGGCTTGAAGCCCAGCTCAACAGTTGGGACTTGGCCCGCGCGGTGGTACAATCCAACCAAATTGTCTTCCCAGCGCCCAACGCCGGCCACTTTACGCTTCCGCTGACGGAGGATGGATTGTTTGCCCCGTCGGAGCTGACGCGCGTGAAGCCGGCCGGCGGATTTGAGCGACTGCATAAATCGTTCGAGGACGCGCGCGTGTGGCACATGGGCATCGTCCTGGCCGCGCGCGAGTTGGGGTTGGAATTGGACAAGGCCGCCATCGACCTGGTACAACAGCGTATCAGCTTGCGCGGGACGAACGGCGCCCAGCGGATCATTCCCGTCGATCGCCGAGGCCGGATGCTCATTGATTGGACCCTGCGGCTGGAGGATAAACGCCTCACCACGGAGGCCTTCGAGAGCCTGGTTGCTAATGACATCAAACGGGAAAACGGGGAGGAGATCACTAACCGTTTTCGCGATAAAATCGTGATCGTTGGATCGACGGCCACCGGCAACGAATTGAGCGATCGCGGCACCACGCCGCTGGAGAAAGACACCTTCCTAACGAGCAAGTATTGGAACGTCGTGAACTCGATCTTGACCGGTCGCTTCATCCGGCAAAGCCCGTTTCGCGCCGAATTATTGCTCATCGTTCTGCTCGGCCTGGTGGCCGTGGCTTTGACCTGGAAAGTGCGGGCGATCTGGGCGTCGGGCCTGGTGGGGCTGGTGGGCGTCCTTTACATCGCCATCGCCTTGGCGTTGTTCGTTGTTGATCGCTACTGGCTGCCGCTGGTCCTGCCGTTGACCAGCTTGGTCAGCACGCACTTTGGCCTCATCGCCTACCAGGCCTTCTTTGAACAGAGCGAACGACGCCGCATCAAGAGCGTCTTCGCCAAGATCGTCTCGCCCAACGTGGTGAACGAGCTGCTCAAGGCCGAAAAGCTTTCGCTCGTGGGCGCGCGGCGGCAGATAACGGTCTTTTTCGCCGACGTGCGCGGCTTCACCGAATTGGCCGATGTAAGCCATGCCAAAGCCGAAGCACATGTCCACCAGCACGGGCTGCGGCCGGCGGAGGCCGAGGCCTATCTCGAGGAACAATCACAAGAGGTGCTCGGCACCGTGAATCTGTATTTGGGATTGATCGCCGATACCGTTAAGCGCCACGAAGGCACACTCGACAAATATATTGGCGATTGCGTGATGGCATTCTGGGGTGCGCCCACTCCCAACGAAAAACACGCCCTCGGCTGCGTGCGGGCAGCCATCGAAGCGCAGCGCGCCGTCCATCTCTTGAACCAGGAGCGGGCCGGTGAAAATAAACGGCGCGAACAGGAAAACCTCAGCCGCGCCGCTCGGGGCCAGGCGCCCCTCGCGCTGTTGCATCTCCTTTCCGTCGGGACGGGCATCAACACCGGTGTGGTTACGGTCGGGCTTATGGGCTCGGATGCTCACATCGTCAACTATACTGTCTTTGGCCGGGAAGTGAATCTGGCGGCCCGGCTGGAGCCGGTTTCGGGCCGAGGACGCATCATCATCGGGGAGGCGACTTACCTTGAACTGCTGCGGGACGATCCGGGATTGGCGCTGACCTGCGCGGAATTGGCGCCCGTGCGGGTGAAGGGTTTCCACACACCGGTGAAGATCTACGAGGTGCCCTGGAAAGCCTCAAGCTCGCCCGGTCCCGCGCCTGTCCCATTGACGGCGTGCCAGCCGTTGGAGTCGAGCGCCGGCGGGAAAGGCGGCCCGTAACATAACTGCCCGCCCGCCGGGACTCGCTCTCAGTTCGGTAAGAACGGGCGCCTGCCAATTCTTTCTTCGCTCCACTGCGCCGCTCGTTGACTTTTTGATTGGTCAACCGGGCTCGGTTTGATACCGTCCGCAGCCATGCGCACGGTGATTTACCCCGGCAGTTTCGATCCCTTGACCAATGGGCACCTCGACCTGATTCAGCGCGCCGCAAAATTGTTCGACCAGGTAATTGTGGCCGTGGCGAAAAACGACGGCAAAAGCCCGCTGTTCTCCCTGACCCAGCGGCTGGAACTCGTCGCTCATGCCATCGAGCACTTGCCGAATGTTTCCGCCGACTCCTTCGATGGGCTGCTGGTCGATTACGTCGAGCAACGCGACGGACAGGCGGTGGTCCGAGGTTTGCGGGCGGTTTCTGACTTTGAATTTGAATTTCAACTCGCCCTGATGAACCGTAAGCTCAATGAGCGGATCGAAACCATTTTTATGATGCCCAAAGACACCTACACCTTCCTGAGTTCCCGCATCGTGAAAGAAATTGCGCGCCTGGGAGGCGACGTGCGGGCGTTCGTGCCCGAACAAGTCGAAGGGGCCTTGAAGAAGAAGTTTGCCTCCACGCCGAAAGGCAAGGACCGACAGCCGTAGCGTTTCCCATGCCCGTTACCTTCAACCTGCGCCATCTCGAGGGGAAAAACCTTCCGCTGAAGGGCGAGTTGCCCAGCGCGGAACTCGATTTGGAAGGGCTGGACGAGTTGATCCACTGCCGCAGTCCCCTGACCTATGATCTGGAAGTACAGAAGCTGGAGCGGGCGATCCTTGTCCTGGGAAAATTGGAGCTCCGGCTGGAATGCGAATGCGCGCGCTGTCTGAAAGCCTTCCCGCACCCGCTGATCCTTGAGCGTTGGGCCTGCCATTTGCCCTTGGAGGGGGAGGAACAGGCCCGAATCCTCAATGATTGCGTGGACTTGACGCCCTATCTCCGCGAAGATATTGTCCTCGCGTTTCCGCAGCATCCGTTGTGTAAAGCAGAGTGCCGAGGCCTCGCCAGTCCGCCGCAGGACTTGGGCAAGGGCGGCGAGGGTCAGTCGCAGACGATCTCCTCCGCTTGGGCCGAGTTGAACAAATTGAAATTGTGAAAACGATCTATGGGCGTACCGAAGCGTAAACCATCGAAAAGCCGTCAACGGCAACGGCGGGCTTACAACAGCGTGCTCACTCTGCCGCAACTGAGCACTTGCCCGCAATGCGCGGCGCCCTATGTGCCGCACCGCGTCTGTCCCGCTTGCGGCTACTACAAGGGACGCCAGGTCATCACCGTGACCGCCGCGGCATAGAATTTAAGGGCGCGGCAGGCTTTTTGTCCCGCGCCCTTTCCATTTATGCGAATTGTCGTGGATGTCATGGGTGGCGACCACGGAAGCGAGGTCGTCATCAACGGGGTCAAACTCGCGCTCCAGGCCAACTCCAAGATCACCGAAGTCTTCCTCGTGGGCAATCAGACCGAGATCGAAATGGCCCTCTGCCATTGCCGGCTTTGCGATTCGCGGGTCAAAATCGTCCACGCCACGGAAGTGCTGACGATGCAGGACGAACCGGTCCTGGGCCTGCGCCGCAAAAAGGATTGCTCGATCGCCCGGGCGGTGAACCTGGTGAAGGAAGGCAAGGCGGAAGCGGTGATCTCACCGGGAAACACCGGCGGGATTCTCACTGCCGCCAAACTCAAGCTCGGCACCCTCCCAGGCATCCGACGACCAGGCATCGCCACGGTGATTCCGGCCCAGCACAACGAGTTCGTGCTCCTTGACTCCGGCGCCAACATTGAGTGCAAACCGCTCCATCTGGCGCACTACGCCGTGATGGGCAGTGTGTATTCCCGTGAAATCCTTGGTTACAAGCAGCCGCGCGTTGGGATCTTGAACGTCGGCACCGAGGACAGCAAGGGCAACGAACTGACCCTGGAGGCGTTCAAGCTGTGCAAACAGCTCGAGCTGAATTTCATCGGCAACGTCGAAGGCTACGACCTGTTCCGCGACCGCGTGGACGTGGTGATTTGCGACGGATTTGTGGGGAACATCGTGCTCAAGACCGTGGAAGCCTTGGCCAAAGACATGTTCGGTTATCTGCGGGCCGAGCTGCTCAAAACTCCGCTCCGCCGGCTCGGCGGGCTGCTGGCGCGCGGGACCTTTGGGACGATCGCGCGGCGGCTGGACCCGGACGCGTACGGGGGCGCGCCGTTATTAGGCTTGAATGCCAGTGTCATGAAGGCCCATGGTTCCTCCCGCGAACGGGCGATCATGAACGCGGTGCGCGTGACCACCGAAGCGATCGAGCACCACATTAACCAGATTATTTGCCGTGAAGTCGCGCAAGCCAATAAACGGCTGGCCAGCGCCAAATTGATGACGCCCGAACCGGCCATCGCATGAGAGCCGTCCAGCACTTTCGGAACCCCCGCGGGCAGCATGGGTTCAAAGGCCGCACCTGCTCCATCATTTCCGTCGGTTCCTACGTGCCGGAACGAGTCCTTACCAACGCCGACCTTGAGCAGATGGTCGAGACCTCCGACGAGTGGATTACCACGCGCACCGGCATCAAACAGCGCCACATCGCCGCGGACAACGAATTCACCTCGGACATGGCCGCCCGCGCCGCCATCCGCGCCCTCCACGGCGCCAATCTCAGCAGTGATCAGTTGGACTTGATCATTGTCGCGACGATCACCCCTGACATGATGTTTCCCGCCACGGCCTGCCTGGTGCAGCAGAAGATCGGCGCCGGCCGTGCCGCCGCTTTCGACGTGGAAGCGGCGTGTTCGGGTTTCATTTACGGGCTGGAGATCGGCCAGCAGTTCATCATGTCCCGCACTTACGACACGGTGCTGGTGATCGGCGCCGAAAAACTATCGACGATCGTTGATTGGAAGGACCGCAACACCTGCGTCCTCTTCGGCGACGGCGCCGGCGCGGCCATTTTGCAGCACCGCCCCGAAGCACACGGTTTGCTCACCGCCTGCATGGGAGCCGAAGGCGACAAAGCGGAGCTATTGTGCATGCCGGGCGGGGGCAGCCGGTGTCCGGCCACGCTGGCTTCCGTTGCCAGCGGCCTGCACTTTCTTCGCATGGATGGCAAGGAGACCTTTAAAAACGCCGTCACCGCGATGCACACCGCTGGCCGGGAAGCGTTGCGCCGCTGCGAAATCGATATTTCCCAAATCAAATGCGTGATTCCCCACCAGGCCAATCGACGCATCATCGACGCCGTGAGCGAACGTTTGGGCGTGAAGCCCGGACAACTGTTTGTCAATTTGGAAAAATACGGCAACACCTCGGCGGCTTCCGTCGCGATCGCATTGGATGAAGCCGTTCGTGCCGGCCGCATTCAACGCGGCGATTTGGTGCTGATGCTGGCTTTCGGAGCTGGCTTGACCTGGGCCGCCGCGGTCATCGAGTGGTGATCAAAATGACTTTACATCAACCCGGCCCCGATCTGCGAGGACTGATGCCAAATAAAATTATTCGCCCGGGCCGGTTGACGTGCGACCTGCGTATGTTAAAGTTCAAATAGCAATTATGAGCGCGCGAAAACTAGAACACCCCGAGCTCCTCCAGCCGGTGACGGTCCAGTCCCAAACCACCAGCCTGAATTTGCCCGCCAGCGCGGTGCGCATTCGCAAGAACGGTATCGAGTTTCGGGCGGCGTCGCCAATTCCGGTCTGGACCGAAATGACCATGTCGCTGGAGACCGCCCAGGATCCCAGGAAAGTCAACTGCACCGGCGTGGTCGTGGCCTGCCACGGCGACCGGCATTCCGGCTTTTTGGTGGCAATGGTCTTCACCGGCCTTTCCCGCCAGGCGCAGGCGCGTTTGAACTCGCTGGCCTATTCTTTCTAGCCTGTCCTCTCCTCGGCGGTTAAGCTGGGGACATGGAACTGCTCCATCGCATTTTGCGGGCAGCCGTCGAGGGCGGCGCCTCCGATGTCCACCTCAAAATCGGCTCGCCGGTCACCCTGCGCGTGAACCGGCAGCTCCTCACGATCGAGGCCCCCACCCCTACCGCGGACTGGATCAACAATATCATCGAGCGGATCGTTCCGAAGCATGGCCGGCCGCGCTTGGAGGAGGAGCGGGAAGTGGATTTTTCTTATTTTGCCCCGGGCCTGGGCCGGTTTCGCACCAATGTTTTCCAGCAACGCGGTGAGTTCTGCCTGGCGCTGCGATTTGTCAAAACCAGCGTGCCGAGCTTTGAAGAACTGGGCCTGTTGCCGGTCCTGAAAAAAATCGCCGAAGCCCCGCGCGGCATCGTCCTCCTGGCCGGTTCGACCGGGTGCGGCAAATCCACCACGCTGGCGGCGATGATCGAATACATAAACACCAACAGCCGCAAGCATATCATCACCCTGGAAGACCCGATCGAATATGTGTTTGAGGACAACCAATCGGTAATCGAGCAGCGGGAAGTGGGCCTCGACACGCCCTCCTTCGAAAATGCCTTGAAACACGTCCTGCGCCAGGACCCCGACATCATCATGATCGGGGAAATGCGCGACGCTATCAGCTTCTCGGCCGCCATGAGCGCGGCGGACACCGGGCACCTGGTGCTCTCCACCTTGCACACCATCAATGCCGCCCAGTCGGTGAACCGCATCTTGGATTTCTTCCACGTGGAGGAACGCGAACAGATCCGCCGCCAGCTTGCCGGCACGCTTCAGGCCGTCGTTTGCCAGCGCATGGTGGCGACGACCCATGGCGGCGTGACGCCGGCGCAGGAAATCCTGATCAACACCGGGCTGGTCCGCCGATTGATCGAGGAAAATCGGCTCGAAAAATTGCCGGCGGCCATCGAAACCGGCGTGGATGACGGGATGCAAAATTTCAACCAGGCACTCTTCCAACTGGTCAAAGACGGCAAGGTCGCCGAAAAGGAGGCCCTCGCCAAGGCGACCAACGCCCAGGCGTTGGAGATGAATTTCAAGGGCATCTTCCTCGACGAAGCGCGGCGCATCCTTAGTTAGCACTACCCCGCCCGATCGGCCGTTCCTAATGGTCCACCGGACCGTTTCAGCCTGGCGGGAGCCGCCAGCCTTTGGACGGCCGGCCCATCCGGCCCTGGCATAACGAGCGGAGGCGAGCCTGGTTTCCCCCGGGAGACGACGGGTCAACTCGCTTTGGTCAAGGGTTGGCCGCGTTTGGGTGCAACATGGATTTCGCCGACACCCAGGCGGGCTACGATCATGTCCACCGTGCGTTCAATCGCGCCGGAGTTTTCCCGCACGACGCGCACCGCGTTGCGGCCCAGTTCGGCGGCGCGCTCCGGATTGGCCAGCAACTCTCTGAAAGCCACCTCCAATTCCGCGCTGTCCTTCACTTGCAGGGCGCCGTTTTGCCCAACGAAAGCTTTGGCGATCGCTTCGAAGTTTTGCATGTTCGGTCCGAACACCATCGCCCGGCCCAGCGCTCCCGGTTCGATCGGATTTTGTCCGCCCTCGGACGTCAGGCTCTTGCCGACGAAAATCGCGTCCGCGTGCTCGTAAAAATACCGCAGCTCGCCGGTGGTGTTCACCAGCAGGCACTCGATTTCGTTGGGCTTGTAACGGGCGTTCACGCTGATTTCACTGCGGTAGGCAAACTTGATTCCGCGCGCCTCCAGTTCCCGGCCCGCTTCCCGGCCGCGCTCGAAATGCCGTGGCACGAGGACCAGAAACAACTCCGGGAACTCCCGCCGCAGCCGCAAAAAAATGTCCGCCAGCGCCGCTTCTTCGCCCGCGTGCGTGCTCCCGCCGACCAGCAGGCGCGCGCCGTCCGGCACGCCGAGCTGGCGCAAGAGCGCCGGCACATCGAGCAGCCGGCGTTCCTCGAGTTTCGCGGCGTCGAATTTCAAATTGCCGACCACGTGAATGGCTTCCGGCCGGCAGCCCAGCGTTCGCAGCCGCTGGGCGTCCGCCTCATGCTGGCAGCCGACCCCGGCAAGGCTGGCGAAGAGGGGCCGGAATAAGAACCCAAAGCGCCGGTAGCCGCGATACGAGCGGCCCGACAACCGCGCGTTGACCAGGAACACCGGGATCCGCAACTCGCGGGCGCGCCAGAGAAAATTGGGCCAGATTTCCGCCTCGACCAGCACCATCACTTCCGGATGGACCGCCAGGATGGCACGAGAGACATATTCGCGCCGGTCAATCGGGTAATAAATTTTTTGGATGTGGGACGGCAGCTTGCGCTGAAGTTCCCCCATCCCCGTGGAGGTGGTGGTGGAGACCACGATCTTCAAATTTGGCAGCCGCCGCTCAAGGACGGCAATGAGTTGAGTGGCGACGTTCACTTCGCCGACGCTGACCGCGTGCAGCCACAACACCTGCCGGTTGGTGACGGCCTGCTTGACCTTGGAGCCGAACCGGCCAAACCGCTCGCCGAATCCCTGCACCCAGTTGCCGCGCCGCCACATCTTCAGGAAATAGTACGGCGAGCTGAGACAGACAAAGAGCGTGAACAGGATGTTGTAAGGACGCTTCATGCCGCTTATGGCTCAAGTCAAGTCGAGCGCTGGCTTTTTCTCAATCTGATTCTTTTTGCCGCTCCGCGCGCGCATTCCTGCCTTCCCCAGGGTGTTGCCGCCCGGGTTCGCCGCCCCCGGCAATGTCGGAAACGCCTGCGTGGTCCCGTTTGCGCCGGGCGCCTAAGCCGGAGCGCCGTTCGGCTGGTCTGACGGCCACAATTTTGAACACCCCAGAGTTGCATCGCCCGGGTGGTTAGGTTAGATGTGATCATGCATTTGGCCGGACCGCACCCCCGCTTCCGAGGAACAAGACTCCTCGCGCGATGGGCCGTGGCCGGTTGGCTCCTCTGGTGTGTCACGTTCCCGCTGCGGACCGCTGGCCAGGTGCTGCGCAAGGACACCGGCCAACTCCTCGCGCGCAAGGATGCCGATCTGGAAAACGCGCGCCGGGAATTTCTCAAGGGCAATTACGCCGCCTGCATTCGCCGATCGGAGCAGGCGATTCGCAACCGGCAGTCCGACGAGGAATGGCCGCTGCTGCTCACGCAGGCGCTGCTGGCGACGGGGCGTTACACCGAGGCCCTCACGGCGAGCAATGCCGCCCTGGATCGCTACTACTGGAGTGTGCGAGTGCGCCTGCTGGCGCGCGAGGTCTTCCGCCGCAACGGCCAGCCCGAACGCGCGCAGGAAATGCTCGACGAAATCGATTCCCTGGCCGGCGCGCGCAAAGGGGCCTACCAGGACGCGCCCAACCTCGTCGCGCTCGGACAGGCGGCGCTCCTGCTGGGCGCCGACCCGCGCCGCGTGTTGGAACAGTTTTTCGACCGCGCGAAGAAGGCGGACCCGGCCTGCCGCGAGGTCTATCTGGCAAGCGGCCAAGTGGCCCTGGACAAAGAGGACTGCGCGCTGGCCGCCAAAATCTTTTCCGAGGCCCTCAAGCGATTCCCGGAAGACGCGGACATGCACTTCGGGCTGGCTCAAGCTTACGCGCCGAGCGATCGGCGGGGAATGCTCGCAGCCCTGGAAGCAGCGCTCGACCAAAACAAAAATCACGCGCCCAGCTGCCTGTTCCTGGCCGATCACCAGATCGATGGCGAGGATTACGCGGCGGCGAGGCAAACTCTTGAAAAAATCGCGGCGATCAATCCCTGGCATCCCGAAGCCTGGGGTTACCGCGCGGTGCTCGCCCACCTCACCGGCGACGAGCCAGGCGAGGAGCAGGCGCGCGCGGCGGCGTTCAAGTTTTGGAAAGCCAATCCGGAGGTGGACCACTTGATCGGCCGGAAACTTTCGCAAAAGTACCGGTTCGCCGAAGGCGCTAGCTGCCAGCGCCAGGCCCTGCTGCTGGACCCCAAATTCCTGCCCGCCAAGATCGAGCTTGCGCAGGATTTGCTGCGGCTGGGCGAGGAGAGTGAAGGCTGGCGGCTGGCGGATGAAGTCAACAGCGCCGACGCCTACGATGTCACCGCCTACAACCTGGCCAACTTGCACGACAGTCTGAAGAGATTTCAAACCATCACCAATGAGGATTTTGTCGTCCGCATGTCGGCGCGCGAGGCCAGGATTTATGGGCGCGAAGTTTTGGAGCTGTTGCAGCGCGCCAGGACGAACCTGTGCGCGAAGTACGGGCTGGAATTGAGCGCGCCGACCTTCGTGGAAATTTTTCCGGAGCCGAAAGATTTCGGCGTGCGCACCTTCGGCATGCCGGGCAACCCGGGCTATTTGGGCGTCTGTTTCGGGCGGGTGATCACCGCCAACAGTCCGGCCTCGCAGTCCGCCCATCCCGCCAACTGGCAGGCGGTCCTGTGGCATGAATTCTGCCACGTGGTCACGCTGCAAATCACGCGCAACAAGATGCCGCGCTGGCTCAGCGAAGGCATTTCCGTGTACGAAGAACGGCAGGCGAACCCCGCGTGGGGCCAGACCATGAACCCGCAGTACCGCGAGATGGTCCTGGGCAAAGACCTGACGCCGGTGGGCCACTTGAGCGCCGCGTTTCTGGCGCCCAAGACCGAAGAGCATCTGCAGTTCGCCTACTACGAGTCTTCGCTGGTGGTGGAGTTTCTGGTGGAACGGTACGGCCTGGAAAGCCTGAAGAAAATTCTGAACGACCTCGGCAACGGCGTGGAAATCAACCAGGCGATTGCGACTTACTCGGCGCCGCTGGACAAAATCGAAACGGACTTTGCCGCCTTTGCGCGCGAACGCGCCGAACAACTCGCCCCGGGGCTGGAGTTTGAGAAGCCCCCGACTGGAGAGCGGGCGCGCGGCCTGCCGGCCTGGGCGGAAAAGCATCCCAAAAACTTTTACGCGCTGACCGAGCAGGCGAAAAAATTGTTGCGGGAGAAAAAGTTTCAGGAGGCCCGGACGCCCGCGGAAACGCTGTTGGAGCTTTATCCCGCCCATATTGGACCGGACAACGCCCGCGTGCTTCTGGCCGCCGCCCTCCGCGGATTGAACCAGACCAACCAGGAACGCGAAGTTTTGTCGAAGCTCGCCGAGCTTCGGGCCGACGACACCGATACCTATCTGCGGCTGATGGAACTGGGCAGCGCCGTGAAGGATTGGGCGGCCGTGGCCCAAAACGCCGAACGATTCCTGGCGGTCAATCCCCTGGTGGCCCCGCCGCACCGTTACCGCGGCCTGGCCAGCGAGGCGTTGGGCGAGGTGGGGCCGGCCATCCGGTCCTACGAAACACTCCTGCTGCTCGATCCGCCCGATCCGGCCGAAACCCATTTTCATTTGGCCAAGCTGTTGCACGAGACGCATGACCCCGGTGCCCGGCGCCAGGTGTTGCAGGCGCTGGAAGACGCCCCGCGATTTCGCGACGCCCATCGCTTGCTCTTGGAGATCAACCGCGAGAGCAAGAGCGGCGAGACCGCCAAGCCCACGAATGGCGAGGGCGTGCCGCCGAAAGCGCCGGAGACAAAACCATGAAAAAACCGGTCCGGCTCGCCTTGTTCATGTTGGCTCTGGCGTTGGCGGCCGGAATCGGGATCGCCCAGCGCGACGCCCGCGAATACCCCCACACCGCCCGTGAATGGCCCCAGCACAGCACGGAGACACCCAACTGGACGAATGACGCACCGTTCGCCCGGGACGTATTCACCTTCGTCCGCCTCAAATATAGCGTCGATGGCACTCACGGGTTCGGGCACACCCGCCCCGGCGAACGCTGGATGATTGATTTTCCCGACAGCGATTTGAATTTTTCCTACCGTCTGCAACAGATGACCTCGCTCAAGGTGAATCCGGAGGGCCGCGTGCTCGAAATCACCGACCAGGAGTTGTTTGATTATCCGTGGGTGTATATCGTGGAGCCGGGCCGGCTGACCTTCACCGAGGAGGAAGCGCAGATTTTGCGGCGCTATCTGTTGAACGGCGGGTTTCTCGTGTTCGACGATTTCTGGGGCGAACGGGAATGGTCGAATTTTCGCGACGAAATCAGAAAGGTCTTTCCCGACCGCGAGCCGGTTGATCTGCCGACCGACCATCCGATTTTCCACTGCGTCTTCGACCTCAAAGAGAAGCCGCAGGTCCCCAACGTGAACCTGGGCATCCGCAGCCAGTACACCGGCATCACCTGGGAGCGGGCGGATGCCCGCGAGCCGCATTACCGCGCCATTTTCGATGACAAAGGGCGGATGATGGTCATGATCTGCCACAACACCGACCTGGGCGACGGCTGGGAACGGGAGGGGGAGAATGAATATTATTTCCACGAGTTCTCCGAGAAGAAGGCCTTTCCCTTGGGGATCAACATTGTGTTTTACGCGATGACGCATTGAGGATTGGAGCCTACCGACCCACAGCTTGCCGCCGGGGCTGGGCAGGGTGCCGAATAAACTTCAGCCTCGACCAGTCAGCATGTAATCCGCGGAAGGACGTCGGCGTTCGCTGTTGCGGGCGAGGACGAGAGAAATGAAAAACGAACGACCGGCAGAGAACCGTCGAAAGGAACCACGTGCAAGCAGCCATTGAGTCATCGGCAACCGACAAACAGCTCGTCGAGCAGATCGTCTCGGGCCGCGCCAGGATTGGCGCCGAACTGGCCAAAGTCATCGTTGGCCAGAAGGAGGTGATCGAAGGGTTGCTGATCGCGCTTCTCTCCAGCGGACATTGCCTGATCACGGGCGCGCCCGGCCTGGCGAAGACCCTGCTGGTGAAATCGCTGGCCCAGATTTTTCACCTGAAATTTCAGCGCATCCAATTCACGCCTGACCTTATGCCCGCCGACATTACCGGCACGGAAATTTTGCAGGAAACCAGCGAGGGGCGCAAAATGGTGTTCGCGCCAGGCCCGATCTTCGCCAACATGATCCTGGCGGACGAAATCAACCGAACGCCGCCCAAGACCCAAGCCGCCTTGCTCGAAGCGATGCAGGAGCACCAGGTAACCGCTGCCGGGGTGCGCCATCCGCTACCCGAACCATTCTTCGTGCTCGCGACACAAAACCCGATCGAGATGGAAGGAACTTACCCGCTGCCGGAAGCGCAATTGGACCGGTTCATGTTCAACGTGGTGATCGACTATTTGCCCGAAGATGAAGAAGTGGCCGTGGTGACGCAAACCACGACGCGCGCCCCCGAGCCGATCGCCCCGTTGTTCGCCGGCGAGGACGTGCAGCGGTTCCACGAGGTTGTCCGCAAGGTCCCGGTCGCCGAGGATTTGGTGCGTTACGCCGTCCGCATCGCGTCGGCTTCGCGGCCGCGGCAAAAGGCGACCCCTGAATTTATCCAGGAATGGGTGAGTTGGGGCGCGGGCCTGCGGGCGGCGCAATACCTGGTGCTGGGGGCCAAGGCGCGGGCGCTGCTGCAAGGCCGCGCGCACGTGACCCTGGACGATCTGCGCAAGCTCGCTTACCCGACTCTGCGCCACCGCATTTTGATCAATTACCGCGCCGAGGCGGAAGGGATCAGCGTCGAGAAGGTCATCGACCGCCTGCTCGAGACGGTCAAAGTTGTTGGCGGCGGCGCGAATAAATGAGCCGTCAGTCATGAACCGCGTTGAAAAGTGACGCCGGACCGTTCATGACCCCGCCCGTTTCCCAGTTCGGAAAAGGTTCCGCCGCTCCATTCGGCGCCGGGATCGGCTCGCGCTCCGGTTCACTGATTCATCCGCAGGCGCTGATGGCGATCAAAAACCTGGAACTGCGGGCGAAGGTCGTAGTCGAGGGCTTTTGGAACGGGCTTCACCGCAGCCCTTATCATGGTTTCTCCGTCGAGTTCACCGAGTATCGGCAGTACAGTCCGGGAGACGATTTGCGCTATTTGGACTGGCGGCTTTACGCCCGCAGCGACCGTTACTACCTCAAAAAATTCGAGGACGAAACGAACCTCCGCTGTCACCTCCTAGTCGATAATAGCCGCTCGATGGGATACGGCTCGCTGGCCTGGAACAAGGCGCAATACGCCAATACCCTGGCGGCCACGCTCGCCTATTTCCTTTCCCTGCAAGGCGACGCCGTCGGCCTGCTCACCTTCGACGAACAGATCCGTGACTACTTGCCGGCCCGTCATCGCGCCGGCCATCTGCGGCACCTGATGCTCGCGCTCGAAAAGCCCGGAGGCGGCGCCGCGACCGACCTGACCGCTCCGCTCAAGCGCATCGTGCAGATCGTGAACAAACGCGGCCTCATGGTCCTCATTTCCGATCTGCTCGCCCCGGTCCAGACGTTGGAGAAAAACCTGGCCAGCCTGGTCGCGTGCGGGCACGAGGTGTTGCTCTTCCACTTGCTCGACCCGGCGGAGCTGACGTTCCATTTTGAAAAGGCCACTCTGTTCCTGGATATCGAGTCCGGGCGCGACCTCTACATCGATCCGGCCGCCGCGCGAAAGGACTATTTGAAAAAACTCGCCGCCCATAACGACGGGATCCGCGCGGCCTGCGACAATCTCGGCATCAAATACCATCGCCTCGCCACCGACCAGCCGCTGGAACTGGCGTTGTTCGACTTTCTCCGCTCGCGCGCGGCGCGGCGCGGCAAAGTCAAACGCGGCCTTCCCACGAGGGCGAAGAAGTAGGCGCGCCCTGGGCGGCGCGCACTTCAGGCTCTCGCGGATTTTGAGGCCACGGATGAAACGCCAAGGGCCGAAGATGGGGCTGGGCAGGAGCCTCGCCCTACCGGTAGGGCGAGGCTCCTGCCGAGCCGTGATCGGCTCCAAATCCAGGTTTCATCCGTGGCTTAGTTTCAAGTATCCTTGACTTGCGCGGTTTGTGCGGGTCAAAATGTTTTGACAAAACCAGGGGGCATTCGTTATTTTCGCGGCGCTTTGGATGGGGTCGTAGCTCAGTCGGTAGAGCACCACAATGGCATTGTGGGGGTCAGGGGTTCGAGCCCCCTCGGCTCCACCATCTCCTCGGTTTAGACCCAGGGACGATCCGTCGGCGAGCGTCCTTTCCTCACTCGCAGCCGCGAATACAGTTCTGCTTTTCGATCCAGCTACCTTCGTTTTGATAATTCGCTTGTTCGCCGCCACGCCGCTTGCTACCAGAGCGCACACCATGACGCGCGTACGATTTATTTTTGGCCTGTTGGTGTTCGCGCGCCTCACCCCCGCCTTGGCCCAAAGCAAATGGGAACGGATGGATTATGGCCCTTTTCTTTCGTCGTCGGTCACGATGCCAGATGCAACGAACGGCGAAGACGTTGCCGGCATCACCCTCAAGGGGATTACGATCAAACTCGGCGCCAACGCCAGCGTCTGTTTCGACACCGACCTGCTCCGCTACACCGGCGGCTGGACGGGCGGCTGGCTTTCCCTTTACGGCACCCCGTTCGACGGCACTCACCGGCCACCGGAGAAATCACGGCCGGCGGTCAAAGGCACACTCCAGTTCCGGACCAAGCTTGGCCCCGGCTGCGCGAATCGCGACCAGCATTTCAACGACCCGCGGCGCGAGCCCTTCGGCCCCTTGCCGGAGTCTTGGGCCAAATGGCGTGGACTCTACGTCAATGGCGACCGCGTGGTGCTTTCGTACCAGATCGAAGATGTCTGGGTGCTGGAGTTGCCGGGCTTTGAAACGAGTGACGGTCTCCCCATTTTTACTCGCACCTTCCGGCTTGGGCCGACCACGCATCAAATGACGCTGGCGGTGAGCGAAATTGATCCCGGCCGGAAAACCACATTTCCTGGCGCGGATGCGACACTGGCGCCCGAGTTGGACAAGATCAGCCCGGGCAGAAGGCAATTTGGATACTTGGGCGACAATGTAGCGGCCATGCTCGACGCTCCCGGCGGGATTCAACTCTTGAGCTACGTCGGCTCCCCTCGCCTCTTGCTGGCGATCCCGCCGCAAAAGACCGCCACCCTGTTCAAGCTCGCCCTGACGAGCGTGCCAACCAACAAAACCAGCGCCCATCTGGCCGCCCTCCTTCGCCCGCTCACCGCGCCGATCGAGGATCCGGACTTCTTCACCAAAGGCGGCCCCGCCCGTTATCCCCAAACGATCACCACCCGCGGCGCCCTGGGCAATTCCGGCGCCCCTTATGAAGTCGATACCCTGACCTTGCCGGAGGAAAATCCTTGGAACTCCTGGATGCGCCCCACCGGTTTTGACTTATTCTCCGACGGCCAGCGCGCCGCCGTCTGCACCTGGAGCGGCGACGTATGGATCGTTTCGGGCATCGATGACCGATTGGAGAAACTGACCTGGCGGCGGTTCGCGACCGGGCTGTTTCAGCCGCTGGGCTTGAAAATCGTGGATGATGTCATTTACGTCCTGGGCCGCGACCAGATCACCCGCTTGCGCGACCTGAACAGGGACGGCGAGGCGGACTTCTACGAGAACTTCAACAATGAAGTGACCGTGACGGCCAATTTTCATGAGTTCGCGATGGACCTCCAGGCCGATCCTGAAGGTAACTTTTATTTCACCAAAGGCGCGCCGTTGCTCGGCACCGATCTGTGGGACCGAATCGCCGAACACAATGGCTGTGTCCTGAGGGTCGCGCGCGGCGGTTCCCATCTCGAAAGGTTCGCTACCGGCCTGCGCGCGCCCAATGGCGCCAGCGTCGGACCGAACGGTGAAGTGACCTGCAGCGACAACGAAGGAATCTGGACCCCCGTCTGCCGGCTGAATTGGGTGAAGCCAGGCGGCTTCTACGGCGCGGTCGGCATGCACCACACCTCGGTCACGCCGACCAATTATGACGCGCCCCTCTGCTGGCTGCCCTTCAACGTGGACAACTCCGCCGGTGGCCAAGTCTGGGTCACGAGCACGAACTGGGGACCGTTCCAAGGGGAATTGCTCCATACCTCGTACGGCAAGTGCGCCCTGTTCCAGGTGTTGAAGGAAGAAGTCCAGGGTGTCATGCAGGGCGGGGTCGTGAAGTTTCCGCTCAAGTTCGATAGTGGCATCATGCGCGGACGTTTCAACCTGAGGGATGGCCAGCTCTACGTCGCCGGCATGAAAGGCTGGCAGACCAGCGCCGTGCGCGACGGCGCCCTCTACCGCGTTCGCTACACCGGCAAACCGGTGCGCGCGGTGCGGGCGCTGCACGTGACCCGCCAAGGCCTCGACTTGACGTTCACGACACCGGTCGATCCTGCTTCGGCGATGGACTTGCAGAATTACAATCTACAGCAATGGAATTACAAATGGTCGAAGGATTACGGGTCCGATCTCTATTCCGTGGCTGATCCCACCAAGGTCATCGGCAAAAAAGGCGAGCTGCGGGGCGATCCGGTGACCGTTCATTCCGTCAGGGTCTCGCCTGACAAGCTGAGTGTCTCGCTGGTCATTCCCGGTGTCCGGCCAGTGATGCAAATGATGATCAAATTCAATCTCAAGACCGCCGAAGGCGAACCGCTCTCCTTCGAGATCTACAACACCATCAACCGCGTGAAGGGCTAGCGCGGCACGCATTACTCATGAGATCACAAGATGGCCTACACTGCGAGACGAATTCTCTCTCCCTGCGGAGCGGGGAGAGGGTTAGGGAGAGGGGTGCCTTGGGGATACCACATCGTCCTCAAGCAATGTTTGCAGGGCTTTCCCCTCTCCCCGGCCCTCTCCCCGCTCGTTCCTCGCGGGGAGAGGGAGAAGAGTAAGCGCCGCTTGCTGCCCGTGCCTATGTCGCCTATCCTGCGGACGCCCCTGGAACCATGGGGAGCGCGGGCGTCCAGTCGGAATCGTCCTACTCGGTGCGGTCAGCCCCCTTTGTTTCTCGCGCTAGACCGAAGGCGAGCTTGCGCTTCAGGCGGGCGTTTCGGCGGATAAGTCGAAGCGTTCAAATAATCGTCCCAGCCACGCTACCGCCAAGCCGGCTTCGACGGCCAGCAGGAGCGAAGCGGCGAGGGCGGCCAGCGGCACAGCGGGCAGCAGGCCCGCGAAAAAATTCACGACCAGGAAGATCGCAGTGAAAGCCAGCGCCGCCGGCAGCAACGCCACCGCGAACACCAAAACTTGTCCCAACATGAAAATCAACCGCTGGCCGGTGGCTTCGATCCCGCGCGGCCCCTCGTGGCCGGTTTGGAACCAGGCCGGAAAGAGCAGCACGGCCCCGTTGGGGATCAACAGGGAAATCAGATTGACCGTGGGAAGGACCAGCGCGGCGCCCAGGCCGAACGCCAGGCGGGTCGCCAACGGAATCGCAGGCACACCGCGTCCGGGCAGATGGGTCAGCGTCACCACCACAACCAACAGTAGAAACCACTGCGCCGCGATCAGCACGATCGTCGGGGTCAACACTTCTCCCAAGACCACCTGCCAGCCGCGCATCGGATACATCTTTAGGATGTCCGCCACAGGCAGGTCCTGCCGCAGGTCCTGCCGCAGAATTTGTGGGCCGAGGAACAAGGACCAGGCGGCCATCACCACGGCGCCCATGCCTAAAACCGGCCTCCAGCCATGATCGCGTGAACCGGCTAATGCGAAACAGACTGGCAGCGCGATCAACGCCAAGAGGATCCACGTGCGCAAACTGAAGGCTTGCCCGGTGGCAATCAGGTTCTTCCAGACCAAGGCAACGGGCTGGAATCCGGTCGGGTGCAACTGGAAGATGGGCCGCCTCCGCTTTTGCGAGGTCGCCTGCCAGTTCCCTCGTCGCACGGCGGCGGCCCGTTCGGCAGTCTTCCGCGCCAGCTCCACCGACGCCTCCTCGAAGGCGACATCGGCGCGGATGATCCACCAGTAATGCAAGGCCATCAACGCCAGGACCGGTCCGAGCGCCCGGAAGAATGCCAGGGCGTCGGACGCGAGATACGGGCGCAACACCATCCGGAATGGCCAGAGCAGATACGGCGCCGGCCCGGATTCCAGCGTGCGCCGCGCGTAATACTTGATCGCCTCCACTCCCGCCCAGTCTTCCACGGTTGGGGCTGGGACCGTCCGCCTGGCCCAGAGAAAGATCGCCGCGGTGCCGATCGTGACCAGGAGCAACACCGCGGCGCGGCGCTGCCAGTTGGACACCCCGCGCTCCAGCAGCATCGTGCGCGCAAACGAGGCGCCGAGGAAATGCAGGTTCAGACTCGACAGAATCAGCCACCAACCGGCGGCATGAATCCACGCGCCGCCGCCCCGTCCAAACCGGCCGGTCACCAACGTCAGAAAAAAGGTCGTGAACAGGATCGCCGTCTGCGATTTGAGCAGCTTGAAATGAATCAGCGTACGGCGAGTGACCGGCGCCGGAAACAGAAAATTGACTTCGGCTTCCGTGAACATCAGGGCCGCGCGCTTGCGCGGCAGAATCCAGGACATTAGCGCCAATCCGAGCAAGACCAGCGCGCCAACCTCCTCGAACAACGCCGGATTTTGGCCGCCCAGGCCAAGACCAATTCCAGCCCCGTGGCCGCGCTGCGAAAACAGATAACGGAAAAAGTAGAAATAAAAGTAGAGCCCGCCGACAATGGCGCCGGCCAGATACTTCGGTTGTTTCAAGCGCCGGAGCCGCGCGCGTTGCCGGTTGAGGAACGAGTGGTACTGCAGGTAGAAGAGCGCGGAAATCATGCGGTGTCTTTGGACTCCCCGGTCGCGCGGAAGAAAATCTCCTCCAAGTTTGCGTCCCCCGGCTGTTCGGAAAATTTCCGGGTGATCTCCCCGAGCGTCCCGTCAATGACCTTGCGTCCGTTCTTCAGAATCAGCACGTGCGAACAGACTTCCTCGAGCAACGGCAGCAGGTGCGAGCTAATGATGATGGCCGCCCCGTCTTTCGCCCGCTTGAGAATCGAATTCTTCATCCGGCGGATCCCGATTGGGTCCAACCCGGTGAGCGGTTCGTCGAACAGGATCACCTTGGGGGAATGCAGCAAGCCGCAGGTGATCGCCAGTTTCTGTTTCATGCCGCGCGACAATTCGCCGGGCAACTTGTCGGTCTTGTCCGCCATCTCGAGTTCCTCCAGCAAGGGCTGCGCGATTTCCCGGTAATTGGCGACCTGGTAAATCCGCGCCGTGAACGCCAGGTGTTGTTCGACGGTGAGATAATCGAAGAGCCGCGGTTCATCGGAGAAAAAGGCCAACTGCCGCTTCGCCGAAATGGGGTCCTGCTTCAAATCATGCCCGCAGAGGCGCACCGCCCCTTGCGTGGCCGGAATGATCCCGGACAAACAACGCAGCGTCGTCGTCTTACCCGCCCCATTCGGACCGACCAGCCCGAGCACTTCGCCCGGCTGGACAACAAAGGACAGCTCGCTCACCGCCGCGAAACCGTCATAGAGCTTGGTCAGACCGTCTGCTTCGATCATAAGCGGTTGCCGATCCGGCTTGGAAGGCTGGTTTGCAAGCGCGCGAAAGATTATCCATGGGCTGCGGCTAGAGTAAAGTGTGACCGCTCGGTGGCCCGCCCGCCAGGTCCCAAAAGCAAATAAACGCGAAACGCTTTCTCCAAAGCTTCGCGTTTACTTGCAGACCAGCTCCTTGTCCTCTTCCCTGTCTTCGCCTCCCGAAATCTTCGCGGGCCGGCCCATCATTTTACGGGCGCGGCCGGAAAGGAGGCGGCCGCGCCCGAACGTCCTTCAGCGCCGTCGTCTGCCCGGCGACGGGCCGAACCCTAACCTTCCAACCATCGACCAATACGGCGGCGGATGAAACGCCCCACCCGGCCGATTCGTTCCATCGCGCTGCGTCCACGTCGCGCAGGCACACTCCGTGTCACCGCCGCACTAGTGACTCGCCTTGCGGCCCTGTGTGTAGTTCCCATCAACCCAACGCAAACTCGGCGAAGGCCGCTTCGCCACCCCCGCTAACTTGAAAATGTGAACCGACGGCGGCACTCCGCTAAAACCGCGGCGCAACCCCGCCACCCGTCGTGGCGAGCGATCATTGGTGCTGCCCTCGCGGGGTTCCGGTCGCGATCCTGCTCGCTCCAGGTATAAACTCTTGGAGTTCAAGGAAAACCGGGCCGATCTCACCGCTAGTCTCCGAATCGGCAGCGTGAATTTAGTCCGCCCGCGACACTCGAAACGTACTGTTATGTGTTCAGCTAACTTCATCTATTCGCCCTGATCGCATTTTTGCTGGTGAATGCGAATTAGCATTTGGAAGGCCAGACTCAAAACTGCAAAAAGCGCCTCCCGCTGCCCTCTCGGCCCTGGCCCGCTATCCCGCGCGGATCGGCGCGGCTTTTGACTTTTCAAACCCCTTCTCATAGCGTCCTCGCGCACATGAACGTGATTCGGTTCACCGATCCGCAATTCGCCGCGCGAGTGCGTCGCCTCACCAGCGCCTCGAGCCTCTTCGATAAGGCCATCGAGGAACGCACCCGCGCCATCGTCGAGGCGGTTCGGACGCGCGGTGACGCGGCGCTGGTTGAGCTTACGGCCCGGTTCGATGGCCCCTCCCTCACGCCGGATCAGTTCGCCGTGACCACCGCCGAACTGCTCAACGCTTCGCTTAAGGCGGATGAGAAATTGCGCGCCGCAGTAGCGATGGCCGGCAGAAACATCGAGCGGTTCAGCCGTAAGTCGTTGCGCAAGAATTGGTCGATCAAAAACGGCCAAGGCGGGAGGGTGGGCGAAAAGTTCGATCCGTTCCAACGTGTCGGCATCTACATCCCGGGCGGCACCGCACCCCTGGTTTCCACCGCCTTGATGACCGTCACCCTGGCGCGGGTCGCCGGCTGCCCGGAAATCGTCGTCTGCACGCCGTGCAACGCCAAAGGCGCGATCAGTCCGGCGCTGCTATTTGCGGCTCGATCGGCCGGGGCGACGGAAATCTACCGGCTCGGAGGCGCCCAGGCCATTGCCGCAATGGCCTGCGGCACAGCCACTCTCCAACCGGTGAACAAGATTTTCGGTCCTGGCAACGCTTACGTCGTTGCCGCCAAGCGGCTGCTCTTTGGTCGTGTGGCGATCGACCTGTTACCCGGCCCCAGCGAAGTGCTGGTCCTGGCGGACGACACCGCCGAGCCTTCCTTCATCGCCGCTGATTTGCTGGCGCAAGCCGAGCACGGATCGGGCCACGAGCGCGTCTGGCTCGTCACTTCTTCGAGCGCCTTGCTCCGCGCCGTCCAACAGGAAATCGCGCGCCAGCTTCCGGGACTGTCACGACGCGACTTCATCACGGCCGCCCTCCAGAACAACGGCTGGTTGATTCAGGTCCAATCCCTGGAGTCGGCCATCGCGTTGGTGAATCAGCTCGCGCCCGAACATTGTGAAGTGATGACCCGCAATGCCGGCAAAGTCGCCGCAAAGATCGTGACGGCGGGGGCGATTTTCCTCGGGCCATTTTCACCCACCGTTCTCGGCGATTACGTTGCCGGCCCGAGCCACACCCTGCCCACCGGCGGCGCGGGGGCGTCCTTTGGCGGCCTGACCGTGGACCAATTCCAGCGGCGCACCAGCGTGGTCGAATACACGCTCGCTTCTCTGCGCCGCTCGCTCAAGCCGCTGATGACCTTTGCCGAGGTCGAAGGGCTGGACGCGCACGGGCGGTCCGCCGCGCTTCGGGCGCGATCGCAACAGCCCAAAGTCAGGCCACGGATTAAAGCGGTCCGCTCGCGCAGCCGATGAGAAAGCTGCGCTCCGCTCCCCGCCCGCAGTCTTTGGTCCGTCCACTGGTCCGCCGGTTGCGCCCTTACGTTCCCGGCGAGCAACCGAAGATCCAAGGATTGATCAAGCTCAACACCAACGAGAATCCCGCGCCGCCTTCGCCGCTGGTTTTGCGGGCGATCAAGGCGGCGGTCGATTCCCGGCTGCGGCTTTATCCGAATCCCACCGCGCAGGCGCTCCGCGAGAAGCTCGCCGAGTTCCACCGGTGCGAACCGGCGAACATCATCGTCGGCAACGGTTCCGACGAATTGCTCGCGCTGGCCACGCGCGCGTTCGTCGAACCGGCCATCGCCGGCCCGGGCCATTCGCGGGTGGCGGCGTCACGCCGGGAGTCGCGCAGCACCGTCCAATTCTTCACCCCCAGCTATTCCCTTTATCCGGTGCTCGCCGACATCCACGGCGCGCGCCGCAACCCGGTGGCCCTGGCAAACGATTTTGGCCTACCGCCGCTCGATGATCTGCGCCGCTCACCAGCGTGGAACGCTCACGCCGCGCTTACCTTCATTACCACGCCCAACGCCCCGAGCGGCCGCGCCTACGCCACCGCGGAACTAACGGCGTTGTGCCGGGCACAACGGGGCGTCGTGGTGCTGGACGAAGCTTATGTTGATTTTGCGGAAGAAAACGCGCTGGAGCTGGCGTTGAAATTCCCGCACGTCCTCGTCGCCCGGACCTTTTCCAAGGCTTACTCGCTCTGTTTTCTGCGCGTTGGTTATTTCGTCGGCGGCTCCGAACTCATCGCCGCGCTCCAAAAAATCCGCGACAGCTACAACGTCAACGGCCTGGCGCAACTGGCCGCGCTGGCGACATTGGACGACCTCCCTTATTACCGGGCCAATATCCGCCGCATCCGCGCCACGCGCGAGCGGCTCGGCGCCGCGTTGACCGCGCGCGGCTTCGAGGTGTTGCCGAGCCAGGCGAATTTTCTTTTGGCGCGCCCGTCGAAATTCCCGGCTCAAACGTGGCTGGAAAAATTGCGCGAGCGGAAAATCCTGGTCCGCTGGTTCGCGGCTCCAGCGGTGCGCGACTACCTGCGCATCACCATCGGCACGGACGCCGAAGCCGACGCCCTGCTCCGCGCGGTGAAAGCCATTCTCTGAAGCGGTTGCTGGCTCTGCCTCTCGACAACGTACGAATCAACTCCGCAAGATGGGCGACAGATTAGTGAACGTCCCTGCCGTCCGTACATCTGACGCAAAATGTCCGGCGACGTAGGGCGGCGTCTCCGCCTGCCGGTTCGGGCGGCTTCCAGCCGCGCGTGGGTGTTCGATTACCTCGTCATTCCAGAAACTTGGGGCAGGATGCCCCAAAAACCGGCCGGCTGGAAGCCCGCCCTACTAAGCATCTGGAGCCTAACCGCCAAACGCTGGTGGGGCTACACCTGCGCTTGGGACCGTCTTTGAAAGGAACTCCACGCTATACTGTTTGTTCTTCCGGGCGGTTTCCAGGAAGTTCGCCGGAACGTTCGGACGGGCGATGATCGCGTCGTTCACGCGAATCGCCTCTTCGTGTTTGCCGATCCAATAACAACAAATCCCGTACTCCAGCGGCAATTCGTATTCATAGCTGTTCCTCTCGATGAACAGGATGTCGTCCGGATAAGGCGTTTCGAGGCATAACCGCGAGAACAGGTAGCCCAGGTCATACTGCTTGGTTTCACGATAATATCGGGCGATGTAAAGAACTGGTTCCAGGCGCGACGGACGAAACTGATAGGCCGCCAGGTAGGAATTCAACACCTGCGGCCAGGCCATCGTCGATTGATGCTGAATCCGGGCGACCTGGTACATCGAATACCAGACCTCTTCATCCCACCCGCCCATCGCCGCGCGTTTCTGGTACCATTCGAGCGCCTGGTACATCAGGCCCAGGTCGCGATAGCTTTGGGCCAGATAGAAGACGTAGCGCGCGTTGTCTGGTTCGGTCGCCAGCCCTTTGGTTAGCAGCTCGACGTCGCGCTGATATTTATTGGCCCGGCTGCCACCGTCGAAATGGTGAGTCAGCGTGACGCCGGGCAGCTCGGCCCGGGTCTTGAACGTATCCGCATGGATGTGTTCGTGCGTGACGCCGATGTATCTCCACTCGTGCCGATCACTAACCAGCGCCAGGACGTGATAATCTATCGGCCCGTTAAACCGAACCATGTAAGCATCATGCTCCAGTAGCGGCCGAAACTCCTGGTTCATGCGCAATGTCTCATCCGCGTTCATCAGCAAGTGAAAATCCGCTTTGCCCCTTGCCCGGGCGATGGCCAGGCTGCGATTATGGCCAAAATCGACCCAAGGATCATCATAGAGCGTGCCCGGAATACCGTTCAGTTCCTCCAGGACAATCTTCCGTGTGTCATCGGTCGATCCCGTGTCGCAGATGATCCAATGGCTGATGATCCCTTTGACCGATGCGAGACAGCGCCGGATGACCGCCGCCTCGTTCCGCACGATCATCACCAGGCAAATGCGCTTCATAACCTACAAGCATCAAAAAAGGATCGTTCCCAATTGTTAACCACACCGCCATCACACCGAAGGCTGGCTTGGGTAGAGCATCGCGCTCCCGAGACTCCGGCTTGCCCAGGCTTGGCCCCGTGCCGCATTATTTTTCTGGATGGAAAGGATCGGACCCGCCGAGTCGGCCCAGATCGAGTCCGAGCCGCACTTAGACCTCGTCGCTTTACGAGGGCATTACCCTGAGGGGCCGGCCGCAAGCCTGTAGCGGATGACGTTCGTCGTCGTGGTCGTCATCAGAACCCCGCGTCGAATGTCCCGTTCGGAAGGTTGTAGCGGAGCAGGAGCCCGTTTGCGCCCCCCGCTGCAAAGCCAGCGCCGAGGCCGGTGCCGTTTCCTGAACCGGGGGCTCCCGGGCCGCCGCCCAGCAGGAATATGCTCCCGATTAGCGTGGAGGCATAGGTAACGACGTACACGAACCCGCCACCGCCGCCACCGCCGCCGGCGCCGCCGCCGGTGTTGGTATTGGTCGAGCTGCCCCCGGTGCCACCGTTTCCTCCCGAAACGTTGAGGACACCGTTCAAATTGTTGAAGTTCTCTGCGAAGATGGCGATGACACCACCACCTGAGCCGCCGCCGCCGCCGCCGGCCCCTGTTAGCCCGCCGGCTCCGCCGCCCCCCCCCACCGCCCCCGCCGGACGCGCCGCCGGTGATGAGAGATGCGCCGGCAAGCAAATGGAGATCGAGAAAACGCGGGACATGCGGGCTGGGAATCGCGCCGCCGGCCCCAGCAGCGCCTCCGTTGTTCGATCCTGCTGCTCCACCCGCGCCGCCAGCGCCCCCCACGCCGCCCGCCGGGAAGACGCCACTGGGAGGCGCGTTGCCGGCGGCCCCGGTGCCCCCTGTGCTGCCTCCGCCAGCGCCGCCGGCGCCGCTGCCGCCAACGTCCGCACCGGTAACGCCCGTGGCGCCACCGCCGGCCGACCCGGTCGCCCCGCCCACGCTCCCATACTTGCCAGTGTTGGCGATGGTTCCGTTATTCGTGAAGAGGCCTGTGCAGTAGATTTTGAAGCCGGCAGTGTTGATCGTGGCGTTGTTCGTACAGCCGGACAGGTAAATCGAACGGGTCAATGTGTAGGCCCCGCTGACGGGCGTGAGTCCCAGGACGGTCAGGCTGCCATCGAAGGTGACGTTGCCATCCGAGCCGTCTCCTAAGAGGCCCGGGAGCCAAGCGGCGACATTAAGCTCAGTCCGGCGTCCCGATGCGTCTAGTATCTTCATGCGTCACGCTCCACTCCGCTGATGAGGAATTGAATCGCGTTGAGACCATCAGCCTTACCCTGGATCCGGTCGCCCGGCGCCAGCGTCAGTTCATCGTTGTCAATGTAAACGGAATTAGGAGCCAGGATCATGTCCGCCGGGGTCAGGAGCCGACGCCGACCTCCACACGCGTTTCCATTTGCGTCAAAGCTTGCAGGGCGGTTGAAGTAAAGAGTCACCTTGACGTTGCCGCCGGCCGTATTCACAAGCCTAATGCTCTTGACGATTGCGGCTCGATTGATCGTGGAAGTTTGACTGGCTCTGGGCGCAATGTAGAGGTCATAAACGTTAGTCGGAGCCGTCGCCGGAATGATGTTGAACAGGTCGCCGGCAGCCTCCATCAGAAGAGTCGGCATCGGGCTACTGTTGCCTGTGGTGAGGGAGCTTATCAGTAGAGACATAGTTTTGCTTTCTCCTTCCTTTTTAACCGTGTTTCAGATAGGCCAAAACAAATGCGTCGTCCGCATTGGTTTGTAGTTCGTCATACTTCTTATTTGGTGTTACGTCCGTCTGCAGACCTTGAATCAATGCGTTGGCCGGACTTTTGTTATTGAAGCAATTGACCGACCCACAGCGCGTGTTCCGAATTGGATTCGCCACGGCGGAATCCACCACGTTGTCGCGCACGGTCAGGTTCTTTACGCCGTGTATCTCCGTGCCGTATCCCAGGTAGGTCGGATCGAATAACCCGTCCACGTAGCGGACGCGGTTGGCGCGAACCTGGACGTCGCCATGCACATAATCGGGCGTCTCCAAAGCAGGGCTGCCGTCCTCGAAGTGGATGGCCGCCGCTGTGCTGGTCGTCGCCAATTCCACGTTGTTCCCTTCGACGACAACTTTATTCACGCCAAACACCTTTTGGCAGGTCGCCGCGTTCGCCCCGGCATCTTGCGAGGGTGAGGAAACCATCTGGTAGCGAAATTGGTTGCCAGCGGGCAGGTCCTTGATCACAAATAGCCCTGGGAAACCTGCCGGAATTCCCACGCCCCCGATGCTGACCCTTTCTCCGGCCTGGAAGTTGTGCGGATTCGAGGGCGTGGTGGCCAAGGCGATCGTCTTTGTCGGGTCGCTGGGATCGCGTACCAGGGTGCTGAGAGTGGTCGCGGGAGTGCTCAATCCGCCTAGGTTCCAGTACGGTCCGCGAATCACGTTCTTGTAGTAATTGTTGCGGACCACCAGGTCGCGGCTGCTGGCCTTGTCCTGGTACGGGCCGCCGACTTGCGTGTTGTAAACCTCGTTGCCTTCCACAATCCCGGCGCGGCACCAGCCCATGGACAACGCCCGAAAATTGGCCGCGGCGGCAGCCGTGCCGCAATCGACAAAACAATTCCGAATGAACGGTCCTTTGCCGTAGGCCTCCACCGTGTACGAGGTGTCCTCCTTTCCGCCGGCGTGCAGCAGCGTGACCGGCCCATAATAGGTCGAGCCGCCGGGCTGCAGAATGACGCATTCCTCGATGCCGGGCTGCGCCACCTCGGTAACGTTCGAACCTACCACCTGGCCCGTAATGACGGCGATCACGAAGCAGGGCCTTCCGGACGCGGCGTTGGTGCCCCAATTGATGGCCTTCACGCGGCGGACCTTGGCGTAATTTCCCATCAGGCGGATTGCTCCGCAAGCGACTGCCGAACCCCACTGCGGCGGCGGCGGCGGCGCAAGGTTGCAATCCACGGTAAGGTCGGAGACTTCAACTGTGTCCATGCGATTCGCGACTCCCGCGGCCACCAGGGCGTGGCCGATGGCGTAAATCTGGGCGTTGGTGGCCTGCGGATTGAGCGCAAGCTGAAGGGTCGTCACGTCAATTCCCGAGCCAACGATCTTCATGCCGGGTTTTGTCTGCCAGCCGCCGGTGACTTCATCCGAGTACCCTTGCGTCTGGAAGATGCCCGGTCCCAGTTGGACCCGCGTATTCGCCGAAAACCCGTTCATCAGCGCGTCGAACTTCGACGCCGTGCTGCCGTCGTACGGATCGTTCAGCGTGCCGGAGCCTTTGATCCCGTCGGTCCGGAACGCGATCCAGACCGTCAGCGGATAAGGGTCCAGCAGTAGAGCATCAAAAAGCGACAAGGCCGGTCCTCCTTTTAGATGGGTAAGCGTTTATGTTTGGGCCGCGCAAACCATCACATCGCACGCGGCGGTGTTTGCCTTCGCGTAAATCGTGTTCTGGTTCACCGGGATCAGGCAAAATTCGGATGGCCGGAGCTTGGCAAAGACCTGGGCGAAGCCGGAATCGAGGGTCAATTGCACGTAGTTCGTGGCGTCCAGGTTCTTCACGAACAGGTAGCCTAGATTGGTGCTGCAATCGCCGAATTGGAGGGACAGCCCCGCCGTGGGGACATTTTGCACGTTGCCGATGCAGTGGGTGTTGGTCTGGTTGATGTTCAGGTTGCCGGATCCCTGCATCGGCGGCGAAAAGCGCTGCCCGGTGAGCACTGCTTGGATGTTGATTTCGTTAGCCATAGTATTCCTTGGTTAGTTGTTGATCGTTCGTGTTGCTGTGGTGCATTCGCGAAGGCGAAGGCTAAGAATGACAAAAATGCCCAGGCCCAGAGCCATCAAACTCCAGGTTGTAGGTTCAGGAATGAAGCTAAAGGCTATGTAGTTGTCGAACGTGGCGTCCGCCGTGCCCGATCCGGCGTTGCTAAAGACTTCGAGGCCGGTCACGCCTCTGTCATACGTGCTATTTATAACACCGAATGCGGCAACAATTTGCCGCCCGCCGCCAGGAATCTGCTCGAAAAGCTCGCCAAACAGAGCGCTGCCCGATCCGCTAAAGCTGAGGTGATAACCCTTTGAAGGATCGAGCAGGAGTGATTGTGATTTCAACAAACTAAGGGTGTCCTTGTTGAGCGCCGAAATCGCAAGCAGACCGGCGGTTGAATAGGTGAAAGCGTACCCAGTTGTCGTCCCTAGGCCTGGATTACTGATTCGTCCCAACAGCCCGAAAGATTGATTCTGGCTATTATCCCAGCTCAGCACGTCAATACTGTCCAGGAAATTCCCGGCGATATTCAGGTCCGCTCGCAGACTGCCCGCCCGACCAGGACCCAAGGCCGCGGGGTCCGGCGACGCGCTGGCCTGGATGCGATAACTCCCGTTCGGGAAACTGTACGTGCCCGGTGCGCCGAAAGCCGCCAGCGGCTCGTAATGGGTCCAACCGTTGTCGTTCCCAGCGTCGAATCCATCGAAAATGTCTGCGCTGGCTCGAGAGCAAAAGGAACCGGAGCCAATCCCCAGCGCCACTGTGAGCGCCAGTTTGATGGCACGAAATGATTCAGGCCGTGCGTTCACAAGTAGATGTCTTAGGTCCACAAAACCGCCGCATTCTCGATTGGTGGTTCAAAGGTTGTGGACCCTCCGGCTCGGGGACCTGGCTTTGTGACGACGAAACGCAACGAAGAAAAAGGTGCCCAGCCCCAGAGCCATCAAACTCCAGGTTGAGGGTTCGGGAATGAAGCTGAACGCTATGTAATTGTCGAACGTGGCGTCCGCCGTGCCCGATCCGGCGTTGCTAAAGACCTCCAGGCCGGTCACGCCTCTGTCATAGGTACTTTCTATGACTCCAATCGACGTAAGACCCTGCCGGCCCCCACCCGGAAGCAGTTCGAAAAGCTCACCACCCAAACCGATTCCCGTACCGAAAAACTCGAGGTGGTACCCCTTTGCTGGATCGAGCAGGATGGGCTTCGATCCCAAAACCGCGAGATGGTCGTTGTTGATCCTGGATATGGCTAGGAGACCTCCGGTTGAATAAGTGAAAGCATATCCGGTGGTTGTTCCCAGGCCGGGATTGCTGATTCGCCCCAAAACCCCGAACGATTGATTCTGACTATTGTCCCAGTTGAGGATGTCAATACTGTCCAGGAAATTCCCGGCGATGTTCAGATCCGGTCGCAGGCTGCCCGCGCGGCCGGGACCCAACGTCGCTGGGTCCGGCGAAGGGCTGGCCTGGATGCGATAAGCGCCGTTCGGAAAAGTGTACGTGCCCGGTGCGCCGAAAGCGGCCAGCGGCTCGTAATGGGTCCAGGCGTCGTCGTTCCCAGCGTCGAATCCATCGAAAATGTCTGCGCTGGCTCCGAGGCAAAAACAACCGAAGGCGGCTACGAGCGCCAATTTGGCGGCACAAAATGATTCAGGCCGTGCGTTCACAAGCAGAGTTCTCAAGTTCAGAAAACAGCGGCCTTCTCGATTGGAGGTTCAAAGGTTGTGGATCCTCCCGCTCGGGCGCCTGGCTTTGTGATGACGAAACGCAACCAAGAAAAACGTGCCCAGCCCAAGAGCCATCAAACTCCAGGTTGAAGGTTCAGGAATGAAGCTAAACGCTATGTAGTTGTCGAACGTGGCGTCCGCGGCGCCCGATCCTGCGTTGCTAAAGACTTCCAGGCCGGTCACACCCCGGTCGTAGGTGCTATCTATAACTCCGAACCCTGTAATGCCTTGGTACCCGCCACCAGGAATCAGCTCGAAAAGTTGACCAAACAGAGCACTGCCCGTGCCCGAAAATGTAAGGTGATAGCCCAGCGTAGGATCTAGCACGATTGGCCGCGATTTCAGCACAATTAGGCTGTCCTTGTTGACCAACGAGATTGTAAGAAGACCGGCTGTTGAATAGGTGAAGGCATACCCCGTTGTCGTCCCCAGGCCGGGGTTACTGATCCGTCCCAACAGGCCGAACGACTGGCTTTGACTATTGTCCCAGCTCAGGATGTCAATAGTGTCCAGAAAATTCCCGGCGATGTTCAGATCCAACCGCAGACTGCCCGCGCGACCTGGACCCAACGCCGCTGGGTCCGGCGAAGCGCTGGCCTGGACGCGATAGCCGCCGTTTGGAAAGCTATACGTGGCCGGTGCGCCAAAAGGTGCCAGCGGCTCGTAACGCGTCCAGGCGTTGTCGTTCCCGGCGTCGAATCCGTCGAAAATGTCTGCGATGGCTCGAAAGCAAAAGGAACCGGAGCCGATCCCCAGCGCCACTGTGAGCGCCAGTTTGATGGCACGAAATGATTCAGGCCGTGCGTTCACAAGCAGACTTCTCAAATCCACAAAACAGCCGCATTCTCGATTGGAGGTTCAAAGGTTGTGGACCCTCTGGCTCGGGCACCTCGATTTGTGCCGACGAAACGCAACAACGAAGAACGTGCCCAGCCCAAGAGCCATCAAACTCCAGCTTGAAGGTTCAGGAATGAAGCTAAACGCTATGTAGTTGTCAAACGTGGCGTCCGCAGTGCCCGATCCGGCGTTGCTAAAGACTCCCAGGCCGGTCACGCCCCGGTCATAGGTGCTGTCAGAAATTCCGATCACGGCAAGAGGTTGCCGACCTCCAGCTGAAGTGAGCTCCAGAAGTTCCCCAGTCAAAAAGTTGCCGGTTCCGCTGAACGTGAGCGTGTATTCCTTCGCAGCATCGAGCATGAAGGACCTCGATGTCAGAACCGCGAGGCTGTCTTGGCTGATCCTGGAGATCGCGAGAAGACCAGCGGTCGAATATGTTAAGGCGTACCCGGTCGTGGTTGCCAGGCCGGGGTTACTGACACGCCCGAGAAGCCCGAATGATTGATTCTGACTATTGTCCCAGCTCAGGACATCACTACTGTCCAGGAAATTCCCGGCGATATTCAGATCCGTTCGCAGACTGCCCGCCCGACCAGGGCCCAAAGCCGCGGGGTCAGGTGAAGCGCTGGCCTGGATGCGGTAACCGCCGTTTGGAAAACTGTACGTGCCCGGTGCGCCGAAAGGTGCCAGCGGCTCGTAACGCGTCCAGGCGTTGTCGTTCCCGGCGTCGAATCCGTCGAAAATGTCTGCGATGGCTCGAAAGCAAAAGGAACCGGAGCCAATGCCCAGTGCCATGGTGACAGCACAAATAGCTGCAGAGTGTAATTTCATAGTTTCTTTCCTCAAATCGACAACAGCGCAGCGTCGTCTATTTCCACTTCAAGATCGGTTCGGTTGACCGGCGTGACCGGGTTTGCGTTCGCACCCTGGATTAGTACCCCAGCCGCCGTGCGGTTGTTGAGATACTGGACATCGCCACAGCGAGCATCTCTGAGCGGACGGGCAATCACAGGCACATCGACGATGTTGTCGCAAATCAAGACCCGTTTGGCCCCGGTGACGACGATGCCGAAGGCATTGAACGCCGGGTCGGTGACCCCATCGACCAGCCGGATGGTATTGGCCCGAATAACCACCTCGCCGTGGGTAAACGGGGGCAGTCCATCGGGTGAAAGAATCGTGAGGTTGTCGAAGAGCTGGATTGCTGTTGGCGTGCCAAACTCGTAGTAGTACAATTGCCTCAGTTCGATGAGGTTGTCCTCGATTATAAGTCTTTTGACGCCCCAGACCCGCTGGTAGGTCGCGTTGTATCCGATGGCGTTGGCTTCAGGCACGCTTTTCATCTGGTACCGAAAAGTGATGACGTCGGGCACCTGCGTGATTTCGAAAAAGCCGTTAAAGTCGCTCCGCTGGGTGAGATCAAGCTGCGCCTTGCTCGAGTTTGACATTTTGATGCGGTCTCCGGCTTGCAGCGTGTGGGGAACGAGGGTTGTCGCCGCAGCCACTCGATTTCCGATGTGCTGTAGGACAGAAATACTCGCACCCCTGTCCTCCGCAAGGCCCATGTCGCTCGTCGGAGTGGATGGAGCCAAGTCAAACTGAAAGTGCACCGAATCAGGGACCACCGTTATCTTTAAGTTTTCCCTGTCATAATTAACATTTGAGGCGCTGGAGATCTTGATCACTTCATCCTTGCTGTATCCGTGACCTGATGAATTGGCCGGATCGCTGAGGTCATTGTAGGTTGCTTTAGCAATGGTGCCGCTGACGAGGCTCAGGGCGACTTTCCGCGTTCCGCGGTCCACGTTGCCATTGGTGAGATTGGGGCCGCTTCCGACATTCTTGTAATAATTCCGGCGAATGATGATTTCGCGGGTGTCCGAGGTGTCCTGGTACGGACCGCCGGTCAAAGTGTTGAAAACGACGTTGTCCTCGACGATACCGCCCTGGGTTGCTCCCATCGACAGGGCCTGGAAACCAGTGCCGATCAGGACACCCCCGTTGTAGGTGGTTTCGGTGGGGAGGTTCGCCGGGTCGAGGCCAAAATCGAAGCTGTAGTCGCCCATGGCGGGATCGCCGGCTCTCGAAACCCTCCAGTATCCAAACCACCTCGGGGAGTCGGGCCCTCCAGGCAGGGGAGATACCAGGATCCGCTGATTGACCACTTTGTTGTGCTTCCGAGGCTGGGGATTGCAGGTGGCTGTCGCCCCGCTGCGAGTCAATTGACCGGCCGAAAACGAGAAGCTGTCCCGGCCACTGGAAAAGGCGCAATCGACGAAGTTGCGCCGTAAAATCGCGCCGCGGGAGTACCCAAGGCGATGGTCGAAGCCCTCGCCGCCTCCACCCGTGTGGATGACAGTCGCTGTCATTTGATTGTTCTCGTTCGGCGCCACGCAAATGCAATCTTCGATGATCGGATTCACCATCTCCGCCAGGTCAGGATGTGCTCCTCCATTAGCCAGGACAAAGGCCTCGGCGCTGGGGGTTTGCGCCCCCCAATTGATCGCCTTCACTCGGCGGATGCGGGTGTAGCTCCCAACCAAACTGATGGCCGAGCAGGTGACATTGGCGTAATCAAAGCCACCAGGCGTCGCGACGGTTGGGCCGGAAAGCGGCTGCCCGAGCAGGTATGGCTGCCCTGGCACGCTCGGAGGAACCGTCAGGTTGCAGTCCACCGTCAAATCCTGGACCACAACGTAATCGAGCAGGTTGTTGTAATCCCCGCTGATCGCGTAATAATTGCCGCCCTGAACGTCCGCGAAGACGATTTTGAGGATCGTCACATCGATGCCGGAGCCGATGAAGTTCATGCCTTTCTTGGGCTGCCATATCTGCGGCCTTTTGCCCCCGGACGCTGCCCCAGCGTAGCCCCGTGTCTCGAACGTGCCCGGCCCGATGTGGATGCGCATGAAGGTGTTGGGCAGAGCCGTCAGGTCGCGCATCCGGTCATCGAAGCGGAAAGTGAGTTTCGAGGCCGTGGCATTGGCGGCCGCGGGGCCTGCTGGAGCGGCGGCCAGCCAGAATTTGAAGGCGGTCGCGGTGACCGAATAAATCGCGTACGAGCCGTCCCAGCCCGTCCCTGCGTGTGCAATCGTCACCGCGTCACCCTCGAGATAGCTGCCCACTGCGAAGTTTGCGGTGACTTCGCGTCCCGAATTGGTGAGGGAGGCCAGGGGAAGCGGTGAGCCAGGCAGTCTGCTGCCGTCGTAAGGATCGCTTTGGGTGCCGCTGCCCTTGGTGCCATCGGTCCGCAGGGCGATCCACACGTCAAACGGCGGCGGATCGAGCAACAGGGCGTCAAGCAGCGACATGGCGGTTTACCCTTTCCTTTCCTCCGGCGGACTCCTGCCTGAGTTGGCGAGCGGGCGGGGCCAGGGCGGAGGCGTTCGATGCGCTCCCGCGCCCGGTCGGGAGCCGGGAATGGACAGACTCCGAGTTCGCGGTTTGGAAAACATATTCCTTATCATACCCTGAATTCGGTCCGTGTAAAACGGCCGCGGAACCCTTTCTTCAGCTTACGCCGGGCATCATGCGCAAAAGCCCCACCCTTGTCAATAGAAATCTGAACTTGGTTTTCCGTTTGGTCAGATGGAATTAGGGACTCAGGAAATCAGGAAAGCGCAACCGGGACGGAAAGCGAATCGGGTGATCGGGTGCCTTTGCATTTTCGTCGTCGGGTATTTTCTCTTCGCTCCTTGCAAGCAGTTGGGTAACCCTGGGACCTGTTTCACGTAACGAGGCTGAAGTTTCCCCGGAAAAAGAAGCGATGAGAGCCTCCTCACGTCGGCTGCTACTTTCTTGACAGGCTGCCAGGGTGACCGTGAACCAGGCTACACTTTTTCGGGCACGACGTAGGGCTTGCGATAGTCGCGGGTCAGGAGCGCGTTGGCTTTGGCGTTGCCCACGAACCGCTCGGCGGCCGGATCCATTTTCAGGAACACACCCAACGTAGCTTTGGTCAGGTTCAGGTCCACATCGTTCGCGGCCAGATGCGCTTGCATGCGGCCAAAGGTTTCCATGGCCTCTTTGTTTCCCTTTATCGCTTCGCGGATTTGGTCCGGCGAGGCTTGCCGGCCGAGGCGATAAGACACGTTGCCGGTGTGGCAGAGCGCGCTGGAAAGATGGCCTTCCAGAATGTCGGCGTGCAGATCGGTGTGCTTGCGGCTGCGGACGGCGTCGATGAAATTTTGGTAGTGGTCGGTCGAGCCTTTGAATTGCTTGATGACGTTCCCGTCTTTGTCGTGGACGGCGACGCTGCTGTAGTCGGGCACCACCGCATAACCCCCTTCGCAGTCGATCACCACGCCGATGCCCGCGCCGTGATAGCGGTCCATCTCCTTGGCGCCGGTCCTGGACGGCAGGCCGCGCACCTCGAAGAGCAGCGGCGCGCCGGGGTAATCGTGATAAACGAACTGGGTGTTGGGCGTCTCGCCGTCGTCCTCGTAACCCAGGCGTCCGCCCACGCTGAAGACGCGCGGGGAAAGTTCGTTCACGCCGAGCGCCCAGCGGCAGATGTCCATCTGGTGGATGCCCTGGTTGCCGATGTCACCGTTGCCGGTGTCCCAGATCCAATGCCAGTCGTAATGGAGGTTTTTGCGGCGCAGCGGCTTGCGCGGGGCGGGACCGCACCAAAGATCGTAATCGACTCCCGGCGGGATCGGCTGCGGGCCGGTGGTCTTGCCGATGCTGGGCCGCGGTTTGTAACAGAGGCCGCGGGCGAGGATGATTTTTCCCAGGTTGCCTTCTTTGATCCATTGCAGGCATTCCTTGATGCCGGTGCTCGAGCGGGACTGCGTGCCGGTCTGCACGATCCGCTTATATTTGCGCGCGGCTTCCACCAGCTTGCGCCCTTCCCAAACGTTGTGCGACACCGGTTTTTCCACGTACACATCCTTCCCGGCTTGGATCGCCCAAATCGCCGCCAGCGAATGCCAGTGGTTCGGTGTCGCGATCGAAACGGCATCGACATTCTTGCTCTCCAGCAATTGCCGGATGTCGGTGTGGCCTTCGAGCTCGGTGCCGCGCTCCTTCCATTTGGCCATTTCGGCGTCCAGGACGATGCGGTCAACGTCGCACAGGCCGGTGATGCGCACACCGGGGACGGCGCTGAGGCCCTTCAAATGGTCGCCGCCCCGGCCGCGGAAGCCGACGACGGCCATGCGAACTTCGTCACTGGGGCTTAATTGCGACCAGGAACGGATGGGTGCAGAAAGGGCGGCGGCGGTGAGGGCGGTGCGTTTGAGAAAGGCGCGGCGATTTATGTTTTTCATAGGTTTATTTTGAGCGACGATTCAATGGACGTTCGCGCGCGGCGGCTTATTGAGGCGAATTCATTCCGCGCTCTTCTTTCGCACCCGGACTGAGTTCGCGTAGTCCTGGTACTGCTCGGCGACCTTTGCTTCTTGCTCGTCGCCTTCGTGCAAATAAAAGCGGTAACGGAAGGTCACGCTTTTTCCCGGTTCAATCGTCAGGTCGCCGGCATGGGCGGGCTTTTTCTCGAAGTCATGCCAGCCAAAAGGATTGGCGGCGAACAGGCCGTAATCCCGCACGTGCCAGGTCGTCGGATGCCGGGGATTTTGAGGATGATCGAAAATGGCGATGCCGACGATCTTGCCGTCCACCGGGCCGTAGTAATCACACCAATCAGCGCGTTTGCCCCAGGTTTCGCCGTCGCGCGCCCCGGTGCTTTGGACGATATGGCCTTGGCCGGGCAGGGTGTTGCCGCGCGTCAAGCGCATCGTTTCGGCAATGCGCACGGCCATCGAGCCTTCCTTGGTGTCGCCCAAAACCAGTGCTTGGTCGCCCGCGTTGATGGTGATCTCGAAATCGAACAGGCGCTGGTGGTTGGGCCGGGCGTAAACGCGGAATATTCGCTCGTCGGTGCAGACCACGTCGCCGCCGGGCGCCACCCATTTGTTCCGGGACCTGATCACGCCGGCCTCGGCGCCGGATTTTATGTCGATGAATTTGTCGTGGAGGATCTGTCCGGCCTTGGGCGTTTCCGACCAGAAATCGACGCCGTTGACCGCGCCGTGCGAATACCAAAGCGAGCGATGATGCGGATGATCGTGGTCCTCGTCCGCCACGGTCTTCATGGGGTAATCGCGCGTCATGCGCGAGCCGCCCGGGCCGACCAGCGGATAGAAGTAAAGGTGCGGCGCGCCTTTGAAAATGTATTCGGTGAAGAGTTCGCCGTTGATCTCGACGCGCAGCTTGTTTTCCAATTCGGTGATTTGGACGCCGCCGCTCTTGCGGTCCGCGGCCGGAGCGAGCGGGACCAGCGTGACGGCCAAGAGCAAGGTTGCCGTCGCAAAGAAGAATTTTCCGGGCATGGGGCTTACCGTATTGAGCACCGGCGTCGTGGGTCAAGCCAAAGGCGAGACGAGACACACGAATTGAGAGTTGAGAGTTCGTAACGAGTTCGTTTAGGCTGTGGGATATATGAGCGGCATTTCGTTTGTGGTTGATGAACACGGCAAGAAGACGGCGGCCGTGATTGATTTGCGGCGTCATGGCCAGTTGTGGGAAGACATTTACGATTCCCTGGTCGTTGCGTCGCGCGCGCGCGAGCCGAGGGAAGGTCTCGAAGAAGTTAAGCGACGGCTCAAAGCGCGGTCGAAGGCGAATGGCTGATTACAGAATCACCTTCGCCCGTTCGGCGCGCAAAGAACTGGAGCGATTGCCGGCCGGTCTTGTGGAGCGGATCTTGGAAAAAATTGAGGCGTTGTCGGACAATCCTCGGCCCGCAGGCGTGACAAAGCTGAAAGGCCAAAAGGGCCTCTGGCGGCTGCGCGTAGGCGACTATCGCGTGGTCTTTTTCATCGACGACGCGGCCAGACTCGTCGATGTCTCAATCGTTCGTCACCGGCGGGAAGTGTATCGCGACCTGTAACGGGGGTTCCCCATCGTTCGGGCGTCGCGCCGCTGCGGCCACCTGAACCCGCGTCGCCGCGATAACCACGGTGGCCCGCGCCTGAAAGGACTTTCCGGCTATAGCGCTTGGCGTAGCTGGCGCGGGCGTCGTGGGTCAATTGAAATCAAGGACTTGCACCGATCGCGCATTTGTCTGGCTTTTTTCCTACCAACGGGTAAGGTGGCGGGCGACTCCAATGGCGACAATGACGATGTCTCAGACCGTTTGGCCGGGGATTCTTCTTCCCCGCTTCCGTCCAGCGAACGGGTGGAGGAATTGGCGTCGGCGGGCGCGGCCTTTTTCAGAAGGGTGCTGCAAGCCCGCGCCGCAAGCCACAGGCTTATGAAAAAACTCCTTCCCGCATTTCTGCTCCTCTTGGCCGGCCTGGCGCATTCGCTGCGCGCCGATACGACGGTCGTTATCAACGAGATCATGTACCACCCGGCCACCAACGAGCCGGCCTTGGAGTGGGTCGAGTTCCGCAATCAAAACAGCGTGGCGGTGGACATTTCCGGCTGGACGGTCACCAACGCCATTCAATTTGCCTTTCCACCGGGCACGATTGTGCGCGGCGGCGATTTTCTCGTGCTCGCCATTGCGCCGGCCACGCTCATGGCGGCGACGGGGCTGACCAATGTCTATGGCCCCTTCACTGGCCAGCTGCCCAACGGCGGCGCGACCATCGAACTGCGCAACATCAATGGCCGCCTGATGGATTCGGTGAGCTACGGCGTCGAGGGGGACTGGCCGGTCGGACCGGATGGCTCCGGTGTTTCGTTGGCCAAGTTCGATCGTAATTCCGCCAGCGGTCCGCCCGCGAACTGGGCCAGCAGCGAACAGATGGGCGGGACGCCGGGGATGGACAATTTTCCGCTGCTGGGCGTCGTCTTTTCTGAAAGCAAATTGGCGCGCATCGACCAACCCTGGAAATTCGACGCTTCGGGTAGCGATCTCGGCGCGGTTTGGCGCGAAGCCGGCTTTGACGACAGTGCCTGGGCCGCCGGTCCGGCGCTCTTCTACAATGGGACCGTGATCGCCGGCGAGGTGCGCCCCATCCCCACGTTGTTCAATACCGGCGTCGGCACCAACGGGAGCGCCTTGCCCGTCAGCGCCCGGGACCCACATTATCTTTTGACGGTCTCGGCGCAGAACCCCACCAACCCGCCCGTGGCCGCGATCGTGATGGTCAATAATGCCGGTTGGCTCGCCAATGACACCGCGTCCAGTTGGATCGGAGCGGTCAGCTCGGGAAATGTGAACATCAACCCCGGCAATTACTTTTTTCAGACCAAGTTCAGTCTGGCGGGTTTCGATTCGAGCAGCGCCCAAGTCAACCTCAACGTGGCGGTCGATAATGACTTGACCAACGTCTTTCTTAATGGCGCCGCCACCGGCGTGGCTTTCTCCGGTTTCAACGGCTTCAGTTCGACGTTCACCCTTACGAACGGCTTTGTGGATGGCACCAACACTCTGGAATTTCAGACTGTCAACCAGCCCGGTCCGGGGACGAATCCGGGCGGGTTCCGCGCGCTCGTCAACGGAACCGCCCTGGCCATCCTCACCAACACGTTCCTGCGGCCCGGTCCGACGACTTACTATTTCCGGACGAGCTTCAGCTTTACGGGCGATGTCGCCACCACCGTGCTGCGGCTGCATCCCCAGGTGGCCGATGGCGCTGTGTTCTACCTCAACGGCACGGAAGTCTTGCGTCTGAACATGCCAGACGGCCCGATCGACGCTTCGACGCTCGCGGTTACGGACGTCGAGGGCGTGGATTACAGCGGGCCGTTCGCGATTCCGTCCGACAACCTGCTCCCGGGCACCAACGTGCTTGCGGTGGAAGTCCATCAGGCGGGCGCGGGCGCGGATGGCATGGTGTTCGGAGCGGAACTGTTGGCGATGCCTTTCGCCCCGCCACCCGTCACTCTGGCCTTCAACGAACTGGCGGCGGCGACCAACGCGATTTTCTGGCTGGAACTGTTCAACTACGGCACGAACCAGATCGACTTGAGCGGCTTTGTCCTAGCGCAATTTGGGGTCACGAACAGCGAATACATTTTTCCCACCGGCCAGTCACTCGCGGCCGGCAATTATCTGGCGCTTTCCGAGGCGGAGTTGGGCTTTCATCCGCAGGCGGGCGATAAACTTCTCATTCTGCCGCCGACCCAAAACAAAGTGATCGATGGCGTCGTGGTGAAAACCACGCTGCGCGGCCGGCTGCCGGCGGGCGTCGGGCCGTGGTTGTATCCCGACCAACCCACTCCCGGCGGCCCGAACAGCTTCGCGCTCCATAACGAAATCGTGATCAACGAAATCATGTACCATCACCGCCTCGTGCCCGCCACGCCCACCGCGCCCGCCCAGCCATCGACCGAGTCGTGGCTCGAACTCTATAACCGCAGCGGCAATACCGTTGACCTGACCGGCTGGCAATTGAGCAGCGGGATCAGTTACAAGTTTGCCGCGGGCAAAACCATCGCGCCCGGCGGCTACCTCGTCGTGGCCAAGGATTCGGCCGGACTGCGCGCGCTCTATCCGGCGATCGACATCGTCGGCGACTTCAAGAAAAAGCTCGGCGGCGGCAGCGATTCGATTGTCCTCCTGGACCCCAACAATAACCCCGCCAATCAGGTCCGCTATTTCACCGGCGGGCACTGGCCGGAGTTTTCCGGCGGCGGCGGATCGAGCCTCGAATTGCGCGATTCTTACGCTGACAACTCGAAGGCCGAGGCCTGGGCCGCCAGCGATGAATCGGGCAAATCAGGCTGGAACACCTACACCTATCGCGGCATGGCCAACTTTCCCGTCAACAATATGCAACCCACGCAGTGGAACGAGTTCGACCTGGGCATGCTCGCCGCCGGCGAGTGTTTGGTGGACGACATCAGCGTGGTGGAATCACCAGCGACCGTGCCGATGCAACTACTCCAAAATGGCTCGTTCGAAAATGGCGCGGCTTCCTGGCGGTTTCTCGGCACCCACGGTTTGAGTGAGGTAATCGTCGATCCGGACAAGCCCGGCAACCACGTCCTGCACGTGGTGGCGACGAAGCCGATGGAGCACATGCACAATCACATTGAGACGACGTTTATCGGGAATCGGGCCGTCGTGAATGCCCGCACCTACGAGATTTCCTTTCGCGCCAAATGGCTCGCCGGCGACAACCAACTCAATACGCGGCTTTACTTCAATCGGCTGGGCCGGACGACGTTGCTGCCAGTGCCCGCGCTGAATGGCACGCCCGGGGCGCAAAATTCCCGTTACGCCGGGAACATTGGCCCGACCTTCTCCGGCTTCCATCACGCGCGCGTCGTCCCGAAACCGGGCGAAGCAGTCACCGTGACGGTCGTGGCCGAAGACCCGCAAGGAGTCAGCATGTGCGAGGTCTGGTGGTCGGCCAACGGGGGAGCGTGGAACAGCGCGCCGATGGCGCTGACACCGCAGCCCACCGTGCCCAACCTTTACACGGGAACCATTCCCGGCTTCCCCGCGGCCACGATCGTTCAATTCTATGTGCGGGCGGTGGATGGGCTGGGCGCCGCCGCGACTTTCCCGGCGGCCGGACCGGACTCGCGCGCCCTGTACAAGGTGGATGACGGCCAGGCCAATTTGAGCATCGCCCACAATTTCCGCATCATCATGACCCCGGCGGACACCGCCTGGCTGCATGCGCCGACCAACGTGATGAGCAACCGTCTCATCGGCAACACGGTGGTGTTCGACGAGCAGCAGGCTTACTACGACATTGGCCTCCGGCTTAAAGGCAGCGAGCGCGGGCGCGATCAGCCCTTGCGCGTGAGTTTCCATGTCGAATTTCATCCCGACGAACTGTTTCGCGGCGTGCACCCGGTCATGCTGGTCGATCGCTCCGGGGGCTGGAAATCCGGGGTGAGTGCCGCCCAGAGTTTCGGCCAGGACGAGATTCTGATCAAACACATGATGAACCACGCCGGCGGCATTCCCGAAACCCAAGACGATCTCTGCCACGTAATCACGCCGCAAATCGCGCAAACCAGCTCGGCCATCCTCCTGCCGCGGTTCGAGGATGATTGGCTGGACACGGCCATCGTCAACGGCGGCTCCGGCAATCTGTTTAAGTATGATTTGATTTACTATCCGATCTCCACGTTCAGCGGCGGTCCGGAAGGCTACAAATTGCCCGAGCCGGACAATGTGCTCGGCACGGACTTTTCCGATCTAGGCCCGGACAAGGAATTTTACCGCTGGAATTTCCTCATCCGAAACAACCGCGACCTGGACGATTACAGCGGCCTCATAGCCTTTCTCCGGACCTTGAGCCAAACCAGCCCGGCTCTGCTGGACGCCCAAACCAAACAAGTGATGGACGTGAACCAATGGCTGCGCACTTACGCGATGATCTCCCTTTGTGGCGTGGGCGACACTTACACCTGGGGCAACGACCATAATTTGTTTTGTTACGTCCGCCCCTCCGACCAAAAGGTAATGACTTTTCCGTGGGACATGGATTTCGCCTTTGTCCAATCTCCATCCGGCGCCCTGGTCGGCGACCAGAACTGGTCGCGAGTCATCAATCTGCCTGGCAACCTCCGCTGCTATTACGCGCACATGCTCGACATGATGAACACCACCTTTAACACCAACTACATGGCCTTCTGGGTGAAACACTACAACGCCTTTTGCGACCACCAGGATTTCTCCAGCATTCTTACTTTCATTGGCCAACGCGCGGCTTCGGTGCGTTCGCAACTGGCTTCGGCGACCAACGCGCCGTTCAACCTCAGCGGCACGAATAGCTTCAGCACCAACAATAACCTGGTCACGCTGACCGGCACGGCTCCTGTCCAGGTTAAAACCATCCTGGTCAACGGGGTCGCTTATCCGATCACTTGGAATTCGGTCACCAGTTGGACGCTTCACCTTCCGGTCAGCTCACCGACGAACGTCTTCAACCTCCAGGGTTATGATCTTTTCGGCAATCTCCTGACCAACGCCAGCAAGACCGCGACGGTGTATTACACCGGGCCGCCGCCCTCGCCGCGGAATCTGATCGTCATCAACGAAATCATGTATAACCCGTCCGTTCTGGGCGCTTCCTACGTGGAGCTTTTTAATTCCTCCTCCAGCTTCAGCTTTGACCTGTCCGGCTGGCGATTCGACGGGTTGAACTACACTTTCCCGCCCGGCGCGATCATGACCAACGGACAGTTTCTCGTGCTGGTCAAGGACCACGTCGCCTATTTGTCGGCCTACGGCCCGGGCGCGCCGTTGTTCGGCGAATTCAGCGGCAACCTCCAGACCAACGGCGAAACCCTCACCCTCATCAAGCCCGGCGCCAGGCCGGCCGACGATCTCATCGTCAATAAAGTGCGCTACGGAACTGTTCCCCCGTGGCCTGCCGACGCCAATGGCTCGGGCCTTTCGATTCAACTCATCGACGCCAGCCAGGACAACAGTCGCGCGAGCAATTGGTCGGACCGATGGAACGACTGGCGCCGCGTCAGCGCCTCGGCGAATGCCGGCAGTTCCCGGCTCTTTTTGTACCTCGACGTCGTCGGGGATGTTTATATCGACGACGTTTACCTCGCCGCCGGCAGCCAGCCGGAAGTGGGACCCAATTTGGTGGTGAACGGCGATTTCGAATCTGACTTGAGCGGCCCGTGGAACGTGTCCACCAACAACGCCGGTTCGACCATCAGTAGGAGCGTGAGCCATTCCGGCAGCGGCAGCCTGCACCTGGTTTCCACCGCGCTCGGCGGGTCTGCTACCTACCGCTCTATTTGGCAGGACACTCTGCCTGTGGTGACCAACACGCAATACACCTTGAGCCTGTGGTATCTGCCCACCACGAATGCCAACGTCCTGACCGCCCGCACGTCGCCTGGCACGCTGGCCGCCACCAAGTCCGTCCGGCCTATTTTCTTCACTCCCGGCGCGCCCAATTCCGTTGCGGCAACGCTCCCACCCTACCCGCCACTCTGGATCAACGAAGTGCAGCCCGACAATCTCAACGGTATCTTGGACAACGCCGGCGAGCAGGACCCGTGGCTCGAACTTTATAACGCCGGCGCCAGCGCGCTGCCGCTCGACGGCTTGTATCTCGCCAACAATTACACCAACCTGGCGCAATGGGCTTTTCCGGCCGGCACCGTGATCAATCCCGGCGAATTCAAAGTCGTCTTCGCCGACGCCCAGCCCGAAGAATCCACCGCCGCCGAACTGCACGCCAATTTCCGGCTGGCCGGCGACTCCGGCGTCCTGGCACTTTCGCGGACTTATCTCGGCCAGCCGCAACTGGTCGATTACCTCAACTACGCCAACGTCACCGCCGGGCGTTCCTTCGGCTCTTTCCCGGACGGCCAGTCGTTCGATCGCCAGGAGTTCTTCTACGTCACCCCCGGCGGCACGAACAACGGGGCGCTCGCGCCGCTGAACGTGCGTATCAACGAGTGGATGGCGAGCAACACTCATACCCTCGCCAATACGAAGCACAACAACGCTTACGACGACTGGTTCGAGCTTTACAACCCCGGCATCGGTTACGAGGACCTGGCCGGCTACTATCTCACCGACAACCTGGCCAACCAATTCCAGTTCCGCGTGCCGCCCGGCTACGTGGTCCCGCCGCACGGCTTTCTGCTGGTGTGGGCCGACAACGCGCCCGGCTTGAACAGCCCCAATTCCGCGGACCTCCATGTCAATTTTCAATTGGCGAAAAGCGGCGAGCAAATCGGCCTTTTCGCCGCGGACGGCACCCAGATCGACGCGGTCACTTTCGGCGCGCAGACCAATGACATCAGCCAGGGCCGCTATCCCGACGGCACCGGCGCGGTTTATTTCCTGGCGACGCCCACGCCGCGCGCGCCGAACAGTTTTAACGGCAACCTGCCGCCAGTGGTTGACCCCATTGCGGACAAGATCATCTACCCCGGCGAAACTCTCGCCTTCACGATCACCGCCAGCGATCCAAACCTGCCGCCGCAGATCCTCACTTTCAGCGTCGATAGTGGCTTGCTGTCGGGCATGAGGATCGATCCCGCGAGCGGCCGCTTCGATTGGACAACGCTGCCCGCGCAGCCGCCGGGCACGAACATGGTCACCGTGCGCGTGACCGACAACGGGACGCCGAACCTGAGCGCCGCGCGCAGCTTCAAAATCATCGTGGCGCTGCCTCCGCGAGTGACCGGGATCAGCCGTTTGCCCAATGGCGGCGTGGCGTTGAGCTTCCAGGCGATCGCTGGAAAAACGTATCGCGTGGAATATAAGAACGCGCTCGATGATCCGGATTGGACCGCGCTCCCGAGCGACGCGACGGCGACCTCCAGCGCCCTCACCATCACCGATAACATCGGCGCCAATCCGCAACGCTTCTACCGCGTCCTGGTGGTTGATTGACTGAGCGGACTTGCCTGGGTTATTCGATTGTGACTCAACATTATGACCTGATCGCGCTTGAGCCAGCCGACGCGGTGCGCGTCGTCCTGGATTTGCAACCACGCTTCGTTGCCGCTGATTTGTTTCTCGTCCAGGACGCTCACCTCCATGCCATCGCGCAACTGGTAAAACACCTGCGATTCCTCCAGCGGCCCGTAGCGCACAATCGCTTCGGGCACGATCACGACCGCCGATCGCGTGTTGGCCTGCTCGAACGCCGCGGCGCCGAGGCACCCGGCCAATAGAACCGCCGCCAGGCCGGCCGTGGCGGTGTAGCCGCTCAGAGGCTTTCGCCAGGGCCGGCGATATTCCCGCAACGCCAGCAGCAGGAACCAGAGCCAAAACGCGCCCGCCGCCAGGGTGGTCCATTCGTTGAGCGTGAGCGTGGCCAGCCAGCGCTGCCAGCGCGTGCCCGGAAGCGTATCCCTGCCTGTTACAGCGTTGCGCGCGAACTGCAAATTGAAGCGCAAGCTGGGATCACGCGGGGCCAACGTTTCCGCCTGCCGGTAGGCCGCGATTGCCCTCCCTTTCTCCCCGGCTTTAAAGCAGGCATTGCCCAAGTTGAAATAAAGCGTGGATAGCCTTGCGCCGGATTGAATCATCGCTTCATAACCGGCGGCGGCCTCGGCGTACTTGCCTTGCTCGTAAAGCTTGTTGGCTTGATCGAAGGCGGAGGCAGCCGGCTCCGCGCGCGAACCGCAAATCGAACCTGCGACCAGGAGTCCACAGAGAACCCTTTGAACACGGCGGAATTGGCGGCCGCTGATCGGCGGCCGCGTTGCTCTGCCGCCGCTCTGCAAAAGCAGGCTGTCCGCGACTCCTTCTGCCGCCGGAAGACTGCTCAGCTCCCTCCCGCCGTTCATGCCTTCAAGTTTTTCAGATCGCGAAGGACCGACTCCGCGCGCGGGATCAGCGCGGCCAGTTCCTGGCTGGATTTGAGCGGAGCGTAGCGCGCCTGGTTGCAGGTGTGGAATAATTCACGCAGCGCGCGCAAAGAGCCCTCCGCCAAATTGCGGCCGCGCAATCGCTCCTCGATGACCGCTTCGGTGATGGCCGAGGCGGGCAGGTCGAGCCGCTCCCCGATCTGTTCCTGAAGCAGGCGAAAGAGCGTCGCGAAAAATTCCTCCGCTTGCTGGCCGCCCGCCGCGGCGCGCAGTTCCTGCAAGCCGGCGCGCACGCGCTGCGCCACGTTGCGCTGGCGGCGCAGCCTTGGATTATTCGCCAGCGATTCCCTGCGCTTACGAGTCGCCAGCAGCGAGAGCCATGTGAACACCGGCACCCCTTGCAGCAGGAGAAACCAGCCTTGCTGGATCAAGGGCGGCCGGGCCGGACCCGCGGCTTCGAGTCGCGCCTTGATGTGAATAATGTCATTGATTGGCGTCGGCGGATCGGCGCCAGCCGCGGCGTTCGTCAGACCGGGCGGCGGCACGGAGGCGGCGACGCTGGCCTGGACGTTGAGCGGGATCGGCGCGTTGCTCAGGGTGCGATAGGATTTCCGGTCCGGGTCAAAATAGCCGAACTGAAAGGCAGGCAATTCCCGAATCTCGTGGTTTTTGGGGATGACCACCTGCTCGAAGCTCTTGGTGCCGGAGAAGCCGAGCGAATCGTTCAGGTCCAGTTTGCTGGTGGGCGGATAGGTTTTGAATTCGCGCCAGGCCGGCTGCTCCGGCATCGTCAGGCCATCGAGCTTGCCACGGCCCGAGATTTGCACTTTGACGGTGATCGGATCCCCCACGGCGAGATTGGTCGGTCCGGCGGTGACGGATAGCGAGAAGCTGCCGACCGCGCCATTGAAGTTTTCGGGAACGCCTTGGGTGGGCAAAGGCAGCACTCGCATGGTCACCGCATCGCTCTGCAACGTGGTGGGCCGCCCCTGCACGCTGGAATTGAAAAAGCCGAACGGATCGAAGGGATCACGGCGCCGCGGGGTGGTGATGGGCACGAGCACCGTCAGACTGCACTCGGCCGGACCGAGCGTGAGCGCGCCGGCCTGGGCCGCCGAGGCGGAGGTCTTGAAGGCGGCCAGGTTGTAGATCGCGTTGCCAACTTGCGTCCGTGTCTGCGTTGGTTTGGCGTTTTGGCCAAGGGAGAAGCCCGCCGCCTTCAATTGCGGCATCTGCACGTCCTGGGCGCTCTGCCAGTAAAGTTGAATCTCCACTGGAAACGATTCGCCAAGATACACCTGAGTTTTGGGCACGACCAGGCGCAGGAAAGCAAGATTCGTGACCGCTGAGGGGGGCCTCGCCGCCGCCGCCGCAGTGCCGGGGAGCACCTTCAACTTGAGGGGCGGGCTGGCCAACGTTTTGCCTTCCACCACCACCTGCATCATCGGGATCGTGACGTCGCCCGGTTGGGTCGCGACCAGGGTGTAATTGTAGGAAATCTTCGAGGTCGCCTGGCCGTTGACGATGTTGAACTCGCTGGATTGACCCGAAGAGGTGACGGTGAGATTGGACAAGGCCGGCAACTGCGGTTCGCCCTTGGGCGAAAAGCCTTCGAAGCTCAAAGTCAGGGTGACGCTTTCGCCGAGCGGAACGGTGTCGCGGTCGAGTTGCGCGGTGAAGGAAGCGGGCGCCGCGAGCGCCGCCGCGGCAGCCACAAGCAGGCACGGAAAGCCGGCCAGCAGGGCGCAGGGCCGCGCGCGCGCAGACAATGGTTTGCGCAAAACTCTCCCCGTCCGGGCAAGGATGCGTTGACCAGCCTTTGATGCTCGATCTGAATTCAACTTCACGACTCAATCGGCCATTTTGCGTTGAATGTTGCCCGTCTGCTTCGCTCACGCAAGCGCAGAGACGCGCGGGCGCCCCTGCCTATTCGAGCGACAACGGAAGCTTGCCCGATTTTATTGCCGGGGGTTGGGAGGAAGCCGGAGTGCGTGAACGCGTGATCTTGTCTGGGGACGGCCGGTGGCAGGACGCGATCGTGAGCGGCACCAGGATAAACCGGCCGATGGCGCGCTCGCGAGGGATTCAGTTGTTCCCAAAGACGGCGCGAATGTTGGACGTTTTGAAAAAGGACCGTGTGCCCCGCAGCACCACCATGTCGGCCATCGACGCGGGCGGCGGCTCCTGGGGAGGAAGCGCCGCAAGCGTGTCGTTATCGTTGAAGAACCGGTCGAACATCTTCTTGCCGCGGGTGAATCCGGCGTGATAGCCGCGGAGATAGAAGAGGACGCCCGCAAGCGCGATCAAAGCCAGATAGATAAAATCTTTCGTTGCCATCGGATCGGGACCATTTCGACAGGTTCGCGTTCGTTCGTCGGATTAGCGGCTAACACATCTTCGGTTGAGCACAACCGGTGCCGCCTTCGAGTCCCGCTGAGCGAAAAGTCGAGAGTGTTTAAGTGCTTCAAACGTAGTGGCGTGAAAGAATCCTCCGTGGACCTCGGCTGGACGGTGAGGCATCCGCCGCTGCCGCCCAGGGTAAGCGCTGCGCAGGAGGCGGCATTTTGTGCCGTACCCGTTTAGCGTGCCCGCCGCCAGATGAGGACAGGAGGAGCGCGATGCGCTCCCCCTATTCTCATCGACGCAAAGCAGGTGCGCCACATTTGTCTCGCCGGGGTCGGCTGCGTTGTCCTCAATCAGCCCGTGCGGGCCAATCGCGGAACTCTTGCGGGTCCTATCCTTTGGGTTTGGGTGGCTTCCGGCTGCTGTCATTTTCCCATGAATCACCGCGGGGCGGAACGACCGCCGCTGCCGGCGGCGATCGCGGCATCATTCGATTATCCGAAAACCAACAAGCTGGTTTGGAGGGAACGAGTGCTGGGTGCGACGCGGCGTTATAACCTAAAACGGATCGAACTGCCGTCGGTCCCTCCAACCGCAGGCCCAACGCGGAGGATCGTCCTGGATTGTTACCAACCGCTGGCAACGAACAAAACGCCGGTCATCCTGGTGTTGCCGATTCTGGGCGGTTCCTACGAACTGGAGGAGTATTTCGCCGATTTCTTTGCGCGGCACGGACTTGCGGCGGTGATCGTGCATCGTGAAAGAATCAACCCCAGCCTGCAAGCAATGGAAGCGTTCGACGACATGTTCCGACAGACGGTGCTGGACAACAAACAGGCGATCGACTGGCTGGAAACGCAGCCGGAGGTCGATCCGGGCAGGATCGGAGTCTTCGGAGCCAGCATGGGGGGCATCAAGGGCGCCCTGCTGGTTGAGCTGGACGAGCGGGTACAGGCCGCCGTCCTCGGTCTGACAGGCGGTGACCTGCCTTATATTTTGACGCACACCACGGAAAGGGGCATCGCCCGGCGGCGGAAGGCCTGGTTGGGCGAGCATAAGGTGTCACTGGCAGAATTGAAGGAGCAACTGCAACAAAAAATCAGTTGCGATCCGGCAGCCTTCGCCCCGTATGTCCAGCCGGCGAAAGTTCTGCTGGTGCTGGCGGCCGGCGATACCGTCGTGCCCATTCGCGCGGGCCTGGAACTGCGGAGGAAAATGGGGAAGCCTGAGACGGTTCTGGTCATGGCCGGCCATTATTCCGCGCTGGTCTATGTTCCTTACATTCAACACCAGGCGTTGAAATTCTATCGGAAAAGATTCGCTCCTTGCGCCGTTAATCCTTCCCCTGGCCCTCGGCCGCGCCGTGGTGGTTGACGGCGCGCCGCCCATTTCATTAGCTTGCGCGCATGATCATCGCGCCCTCGTTGCTGGCCGCCAATCACGGACGCTTCGCCGAGGAAACTTTGCGCGCCAATAATGCCAGGGCCGACTGGTTGCACCTCGACATTATGGATGGCCATTTCGTCCCCAACATCTCCTTCGGCCCCGAAATGGTCCGCGTCTTGCGTCCGCTCACGAGGATGAAGCTCGACGTGCATCTCCTCTGTTCGCGGCCGGAAATTTTGCTGGCCCCGTTGGTCGAGGCCGGCGCCGATCATCTCATCATCCACGTCGAGCTGGGCGAGCGGGTCACTCCGTTGCTTTGGAAAATCCGCTCGCTGGGCGTCAAGGCCGGGCTGGCGATCAACCCCCCGACGGCCATTGCCAACGCCCAGCCCCACCTCGAACAAATCGACCTGCTGCTGGTCATGACGGTGAACCCCGGCGCCGCCGGCCAGCCGTTCATCCACGAGATGCTGCCTAAAATTCAGCAAGCCCACTCCTGGCGGCTCCAGAAAAATCTCAACTACCGCTTGGCGGTCGATGGCGGCATCAACTTCCTCAGCGCCGTCGAATGCGCTAAAGCCGGCGCGGACACCTTTGTCAGCGGCAGCGCGCTCTTCGGCCATCGCCAGATTAAACGAGCGGTGCGGCGGATGCGCGACCTCGTCAACGCGCACGCGCGGCGGCATTACAAGCCGCAACCAATGCCCGTCGGAGCCGCAGCCCTTTGACTCGCGCCCCGGCCCGCGCAACCACCTCCATGACGCGAATCAAATTCGGGACCGACGGCTGGCGCGCCGTCATCGCCGAAGACTTCACGTTCGCCAACGTCGATCGCGTGGCTCAGGCCACCGCCGATCATTGGAGCGGCAACCCCGTCGCCGGCACCAAGAAGGAGGTGGTGGTCGGTTTCGATCGGCGTTTTCTCTCCGATCAATTCGCCCGGCGCGCGGCGGAGGTTTTTTGCGGCAACGGTTTTCAAGTGGTCCTCACCGCGCAGCCGACGCCGACGCCCGCGGTTTCGTTTGCGGTCAAGGCGCGGCGGGCGGTTGGCGGCGTGATGATCACCGCCAGCCACAATCCCGCCGCCTTCAACGGATTCAAATTGAAGGCCCACTACGGCGGTTCGGCCGAACCGGCCGCCTGTCAGGCCGTCGAGGCGCTGCTCGACCAAAATCCGGTCCGCGCCATGGTGGTTAACCGCGTCCTGCCGAACAAGATTGCCTTGGTTGACATTCGCCCGGCGCATTACCGGGCGATCAAGAAGCTGGTGGATTTCAGCCTCATCTCCCGTTCGCGGCTGCGCTTCGCGCACGATCCCTTGTTTGGCGTGGGCGCCGGCTGCTTCGCGGAATTGCTCGCCGGCACGAGTTGCCGGGTGACCACGCTCAACGCGGCGCACGATCCGAACTTCGGAGGCATCAATCCCGAGCCAGTCGAAAAAAACTACGCGCCGACCGCCGCCTATTTGAAAACGCACCCGCACGATCTCTGCCTGGTGACCGACGGCGATGCCGATCGGGTCGGCGGCATGGATGGCCGCGGCAATTATCTCTCGACCCACCAGATCATTTGTCTCTTGCTCCATCATCTCGTCGTCAACCGGCAAGCCAAGGGCCGCGTGGTCAAAGCGCTGACGACCACTTCCATGATCGATAAGATGTGCGCGGCGCGCGGGCTGGAACTGGTCGAGACCGGTGTCGGCTTCAAATACATTTGCGCCGAGATGCTCAAGGGCGATGTCATCCTGGGCGCCGAGGAAAGCGGTGGCATCGGTTTTGCCGGCCACGTGCCCGAACGCGACGGGATTCTCGCGGGCCTGATGCTGCTCGAGTTGCTGGCGACCGAACGGGTTTCGATCAACCGGCTGATTGCGCGGCTGGAACGGGAGTTCGGCCCGCATCGCTACGCGCGGGTCGATGCGCGATTCCCGCTCGAGAAACGAGCGGCGTTGATGGAGTTCTGCCAGCGCAATCCGCCCGCCAAACTGCTCCGCTCGCCGGTCGTGGACATGAAATCGTACGACGGGGTCAAGTACGTGGCCCAGGATGGTTCGTGGCTGATGCTCCGCGGATCGGGCACCGAACCGATTCTCCGAATTTACGCCGAAGCCGGCTCCGACCGCGGGGCCCGGCGCCTGATAAAACTTGGAATGGCGATGACCAGCCGCGTTTGACTCCGACCATGCGTTGTGCGAGCAGGAGCCCGCCCGTTCTCCTTCGCGCTCGCCCCGCGAGCCACGCGCGGGGAGCGCGGCTGTGTCCGGAGGACCAGCCGTAGCGCGGCCGAATACGAGGACGTGCTCAAGCCTCCCCAACGCGCCTCCGCGAGCGTGGCCGCTGCGACTGGGGCTTCGCCCACAGTCGCGCTCCGAACTCTCCACGAGCCTCCGGTTCACGAAATCTTTTTGTTGGTGCAGCAAGCGAGGGATTTTGGTAAGTTTTCGTAGTATGAGTTCCCCGATCTCAACGTTTTCGTTTCCGACCGCTACTCTGTTCGGTCCGGCCGCAATCGCGGAGTTGCCGGTGCGGGTGCGCCAAATGGGCGGCCGGCGGCCCCTGGTGGTCACCGATCCGGGCGTGCTGCAAACCCAGGCGTTCCAGACTTTGTCCAACACCCTGGGCAGCAAGGACCTTGGCCAAACCTGGGAATTGTTTCACGGCGTTCATAGCAACCCCACCGAACAGGACGTCGTGGACGCGGCGAAAGCCTTCAGCGAAGCAAAATGCGATTGCGTGATCGCTTTTGGCGGCGGGAGCGCGCTGGATGTCGGCAAGGCCTGCCGCCTCCTGGTCAAACGGCCCACGCTCAAGTTGAGCAAATTCAACATGCATGACGATTGGAGCGGGTTGCCGCGCTGTGTTTGCGTCCCGACGACCGCCGGAACCGGCAGTGAAGTCGGCCGCAGTTCGGTTATCACTCTGGCCGGCACCCAGCGGCGCTCCGTCATCTTTCTTCCGCGTCTCCTTGCCAAGCTGGTGATCCTCGATCCGAAACTCACCACCGATCTGCCGCCAAAACTCACCGCCGCGACCGGCCTGGATGCGCTGACGCATTGCATCGAATCCTTCACCTCCCCGGTCTTCCAGCCGTTCTGCGATGGCATCGCCCTCGAGGGCATTCATCTGATCGTCGAAGCGTTGCCGATCGCCTTCAAGAACGGCGCGGACCTCGACGCGCGCGGCAAAATGCTCGCCGCCGCCGCGATGGGCGGGGTGGCGTTTCAAAAGGACCTCGGCGCGACGCATTCGCTGGCCCATCCGCTCTCGGCCCTTTGCGGCATGCATCATGGCACGGCCAACGCGATTTGTTTGCCCCACGTCATGGCCTTTAATTCCCAGCGCAAGCCGGGGCTTTATCGCCGGGTGGGACTGGCCTGCGGGCTGGATCTGAACAAGTTTTCGCCGCCGGAAGCTGACCGGCAGACGATCGATTTCATCCGTAAATTCAACGCCGGCTTGGGGCTGGCCGAGGGGCTGCGCGCCTCCGGGGTCAAGGAATCGCAAATCGAGGCCCTGACAAACCAGGCGTTCGAAGACCAATGCCACCTGACCAATCCCGTGCCCGTTAAACACGACGATCTCAAAGCGCTCTATCTGGCGGCGCTATGAGCGACTTCCCGACCCAGTTGTTCATCAACGGTGAACTCCGCCCGGCCGCCAATGGCAGAACCATCGCCCTGACCAACCCCGCCACCGGCGAAGCGTTCAGCGAGGCCGCCGCCGCCACGGCCGGCGACGTGGATGGCGCCGTGGCCGGCGCCCAAGCCGCGTTCGTCCAATCGTGGCGCGACCTCAGCCCGCGCCGGCGAACCGACATCCTGTTCGCCGTTGCCCAGGCGATCCGCCAGCGCGCCGAGCAACTCGCGCAGCTCGAATGCCGCAACATCGGCAAGCCGATCAGCGACGCGCGGGATGAAGTGCTGCTGGGCGCCCGCGTCTTCGAATACTACGCCGGCGCCATCACGAAATTTTTCGGCCAAACGATCCCGGTCGCGCGCGGCGGATTCGATTTCACCCTGCGGCAGCCGATGGGCGTCGTGGCCGCGATCGTGCCGTGGAATTTCCCCTTTCCGATTGCCTGCTGGAAGGCCGCCCCCGCGCTGGCCGCCGGCAATACCGTCGTGCTCAAGCCCGCCAGCCAGTCGCCACTCACGGCGATCCTGCTGGGACAGCTCGCCCACGCGGCGGGCCTGCCGGGCGGCGCGTTGCAGGTCGTGCCGGGCGCCGGCGGCGAAATCGGCGACACCCTCGTGACGCACCCGCTCGTGCGGAAGATTTCGTTTACCGGCTCGACGGACATCGGTTCGCGCATTATGGCCCTGGCGGCGCGCGACCTCAAACGGGTCTCGCTGGAATTGGGCGGAAAATCGCCAAACATCATTTTCGCCGACGCCGACCTCGAACAAGCCGCGCAATCCTCGCCCATGAGCGTCTTTGCCAACACCGGCCAGGATTGCTGCGCGCGCAGCCGGGTGTTCGTCGAGCGAAAAGTCTTCCAACGGTTCGTGGACAAATTTGTTGAAACCACCCGGCAATTGCGCATCGGCGATCCCGCGGACGAATCGACCCAGATCGGTCCGCTGGTTTCCGCCGCGCAACGCCAAACGGTCGAGGAGTTTATCCAGGAAGCGCGCCAGGCGGGGTGTGTGGTGGCGGCTGGCGGACAACGCCCGGCCGGAAAGGGTTTCTATCTCGAGCCGACCGTGCTGCTGGGCGCGGGGCCAAATCACCGCGTCTGGCGGGAGGAAGTTTTTGGGCCGGTGGTTTGCATCCGCCCGTTCGACGACGAAGCGCAAATGCTGCGCGAAGTGAACGATTCGCGTTATGGCCTGAGCGGTTCTCTCTGGACCAACGACCTCAAGCGCGCCCTCCGGGTTTCGCGCCAGGTCGAAAGCGGCGTGTTGAGCATCAACTCGCATTCGAGCGTCCACCTGGAAGCGCCCTTCGGCGGCTTCAAGCAAAGCGGGATCGGCCGCGACCTGGGCATGCACGCGATGGAGGGCTACACGGAATTAAAAAATATCTATGTGGCGGAATGAACCCCTGGCTTGAGCCGCTCGCATGAACCTCCAATCCCTCAAACTCAAAATCAGGCGGGGCGAAATCGACACCGTCATCGTTGCGGTTCCCGACGTGTTCGGGCGCCTAGTCGGCAAACGCGTCACCGGCCAGTTTTTTCTGGACTGCGTCGCCGATCACGGCACGCATGGCTGCAATTATCTGCTGACCGTCGATATCGAGATGGAGCCGATGAGCGGTTTCAAACTCGCGAATTGGGAAAAGGGCTTCGGCGATTTCGCGCTGCGGCCCGACCTTTCGACCTTGCGGATTTTGCCATGGCTGCCGGCCACCGCGCTGGTCCTTTGCGATTTTCGCCAACCTAACGGCAAGCCGGTGGAGGAGGCGCCGCGCGCGGTCTTGCGGCGCCAGGTCGATTCGCTCAGCCAAAAAAGGCTGATCTGCAACATCGCCAGCGAGCTGGAGTTTTTTCTGTTCCACGCAAGTTACCACGACGCCTTCCTCGCCGATTACCGCAACCTGACTCCTTCGAGCGACTATCGCATTGATTATCACACCATGCAGCCGGCGCGCGACGAGGCGTTGTTCCGCTCGCTCCGCAACGGCATGGCGGCCGCGGGGGTGCCCGTGGAATCGAGCAAGGGCGAGTGGGGCCGGGGACAGCATGAGATTAATTTCACTTACGCGCAGCCGGTGCCGATGGCCGACATGCACACTCTGTTCAAGCAGGGCGCCCGGGAAATGGCCGCTCAACATGACCAGGCGATCACGTTTATGGCCAAGCCGTCGGCGACCGAACCGGGAAACAGTTGCCACATCCACGCCAGCCTTTGGCAGGGCGGAAAAAACTTGTTCTGGAACGCCGGGAAAAGCGCCGGCTCGAAACTCTTCCGCCAGTTTCTCGGCGGGCTGATGAAATATTCACGGGAGCTGGGCTACTTCTTCGCGCCAACCATCAACGCCTACAAACGCTACCAGCCGGCCAGTTGGGCGCCCACCAAGCTGGCCTGGGCGTTCGACAATCGCACGGTCGGGTTCCGCGTCGTCGGTCATGGCCCTTCCTTCCGCATCGAGAACCGGATGCCCGGGGCCGACGCCAATCCGTATCTCGCTTTCGCCGCAACGCTCGCCGCCGGCATGGCCGGCGTCGAAGAACAACTCGATTGCGGCGAGCAATACGAAGGCAACGCCTACGTCGATGCCGAACTGCCCGGGCTGCCGAAAACATTGCGTGAAGCCGCCGACTTGCTCGACCGCAGCCAGCTCGCCCGCCGATCGCTCGGAGACGCGGTCGTTGATTTTTACGCGCACACCGCGCGGCTGGAGGTGCGGGCCTTCGACAACGCCGTGACCGACTGGGAGCGCCACCGCTATTTCGAGCGGATTTGAAGTTGTCAATGACAGCCGGCGCCATTCCACCATGACCCTCAAAAATTGTTGGCCAGATGAGGTCAAGGACATCAGACCTTGTGATTTCCGATGACATCAAATCAAACCACCCAAACGACGTTTCTCCCAGCTCTCAACCTGAATCCCAAAAGCCTCCGCCGAGCCGGCAGTGCCGCGGCGTTTGAACGCCGGGCGATGCTCCTGGCACTCTTGACCGGGGCGTGCGGGACAATTCACGCTCAACCGGCCAATGACAATTTCGCCGACCGAATCGTGCTGACGGGCGCGTCCATTGCCGCCGCCGGTTCGAGTGTGGGCGCCACCCGCGAATCGGGCGAGCCTGGCGAATTTGACAGCGTCGAACGGCGGCGATTCATCAATTCCGTCTGGTGGACCTGGACGGCGCCGACGAACGGATTGTTAACTGTTACATCTGCCGGCAGCGATTTCAACACTATGCTGGCTGTCTATACCGGCTCGACGCTCACTAACCTGGTCGAGGTTGCGTACAGCGACGCTTCCCTAAGTGGCCGGCCCAGCAGGGTTGCGTTTCATGCGCTTTCAAACATCCCCTATCAAATCGCTGTGGGAGGAGGCGAAGGCGGCATCAAGTTTAATCTTTCGTTTTCTCCGCCACCTCCCAATGACGATTTTACCAATCGCATTGACTTGGGCAGCGCGAATGTCAAGACCTACGGCGACAACACGGCTGCCACTTCCGAGCCGGGCGAGCCGAGTGAAGTTTATGATGGCGCCTTCCATTCCGTTTGGTGGTCCTGGATGGCTCCGGCATCCGGTCCGCTAACCATTACCGCCGAGGCAGTGGCGAAGTTGGGTTATGGCTCTATTCCTGGGGGACCTTTCATTGGGCTAAGTGTGTTCACCGGGAGCTCTCTCCGGACTCTTTCCCCAGTCGCATCGCAACCGGGCTACCCTCCACTCCTCACCAGCCAGGTCACCTTTGGAGCGCAGGCAGGCATGACTTATCAGATTTCTGTGAGCGGTCTGCTTGGAGTACCCGGGGCCTTCACCCTTAACGTCGCGCAGACCACGCCACCCATCGTGATCCTGACGGATCCCTCCGACAATGCCGATTATCTATCGGGTTCACCAATCGCTTTCACCGCGCAGGCGTTCGACGCCGACGGGACCGTCCAACGGGTCGATTTCTACCTCGACGAGCAAGCCATCGGCACGGTCACGAACCGACCCTTCAGTGTTACTGTGAGCAACGTCATGCCGAAACGCTATACTCTGCGTGCCGCGGCTACCGACGACCTGGGTGCGGTGGGTCAGGCCATTCCCGTTAGCCTCAACGTCCGACCGTTCAATGATGACTTTGTCAATCGCGTTCCGCTCAGCGGGGCTTTCCTCACCGCCACCGGTTGGAACGCCAATGCAACCAGGGAACCGGGTGAGCCGCCGTCACTGCCTGCCAATGCGGACAACTCAATTTGGTGGTCCTGGACCGCCCCGGCCTCGACCATTACCACCATCGCCCTTTCAGCTGGGTTTGGCTATTGGCCATCACTACAAGTCTTTACTGGGTCTTCTCTCACCGATTTGGTGTTAATTACCAATAGCGCATTTCAAGGCAACGATCCTACTTATTCCACACACGTCGCCTTTCCGGCTGGGGCCGGCAAAACGTACCAAATTGCCGCGGCGACCCTCGGGGGAGCAGATTATGGTAGACCCGTCACGCTGAATATCGCAATGACCGCGCCCCCCACGGTGGCCATTACCAGCCCGACCAACCACGCGAGATTCATCACCGGTGACACGATTACCATCGCGGCCGAGGCGATCAGCGGCGACGGGACCATGGCCCGGATCGACTTGTACCGGGACTCTGGCTTGTTCGCCACCCTCACCAACCCCCCGTACTCGATCACCCTCACGGCGAACGATGCCGGGCCGACTAGTCACAACCTCGAAGCGCTAGTGACCGATGCTTACGGGATAACTGCCTCGTCCGAGGAGGTGTCTTACAGCGTCTATCCGCCGCCGCCGACGAATGACGATTTTGCCCGGCGGATTCCGCTGTCGGGGTCCTTTCTCTCCATCACGGGCACGCTGGCCTGGGCAACCGGCGAAATCGGAGAGACCGTTGCGTTGCGCGGGCACTCAGTGTGGTGGTCGTGGACGGCGCCTGCTTCGGGCCCGGTTACCTGCACGTTGATCTCCGACTTTGGTTTTTCCCCCGCACTGGGCGTGTTCACTGGTTCAGTAGTCACCAATCTGATCCTCATCGCCTACGATGGCTACGGTGGCCAAAACGATTCCTACTCCACCCAGGTGAACTTCGACGCCGTCGCTGGGACTTCCTATGCGATTGGCGCCGGAACCTATGGCGACGGTGGGCGCTGCACGTTGAGCATTGCTGCGTCTGCGCCGCCGGTCGTAACCATCACCACCCCGCCAGATGGTTCGGCTTTCCCAGCGGGTACGGACATTACCATCACGGCCGAGGCCACGGACAGTGACGGGACCGTGGCGAAAGTTGATTTTTACCGGTCTCCCGGTGTTATATTAGCGACCGTCACTAACAGCCCCTTTAGTCTGACCTTGAGTAACGCGGGACCGAACGGTTTTGAAATAGAGGCCGTGGCGACCGATAATCAAGGCGTGTCCTCCAGACCCAGCCTGGTCAGGTTCTTCGTTAATCCCACGCCATTGCCGCCGCCAGTCAACGATGACTTTGCCGACAGAATCCTATTCACGGGGTCGTTTGTGACGGTCACCGGCACCTTGGCCAATGCGACTATGGAAACGGGTGAGCCGGCTGCGCTCGTTTGGTGGTCCTGGAAGGCTCCGGCGACGGCTCTCTTTACTCTTACGCTCACTTTTGAGTCGGGCTACTTGCCATCTTTACAGGTCTACACGGGGAGCTCTCTCACTAATTTGCTTCTTATTACGAACCATGTGGTTCAAGCAACCGATTTTACCTTATCCACGCGCGTTGTCCTTTCCGCTGTCGCCGGCGCCAATTACGAGATTGGTGTTGGCGCATCAGCTTACGGCGGCCTGTACGCACTGAGTGTGGCCCAGGGCTTCCCCCCGTCAGTCACGATCACCAGTCCGCTCGACGGGGCGACGGTGAAGGGTTCAAATTACGTCACCATCAGCGCCGACGCTGCCGCTAGCGACGGAAGAATCGTGGAGGTTGACTTTTATCTCAGTAGCGGCGGGTTGGTGGCGACCGTTACGAATGCTCCTTATAGCTTCGATTATCCCTTGCAGTCCGTGTATTCGGAGTACTATAGGGTCCAGGCCGCGGCCACGGACGATCGCGGGCTTACGACGTTTTCGAGTTTCGTCTCCTTTTTGGCGTATCCGCCTCCGCCACCCAACGATGCTTTTGCCAATCGGAGCAATCTCAGCGGCTTTTATGTTCTGGCCACTGGTTCAACGGCTGGGGCAACCGCCGAGCCGGGCGAGGCCAATCTCGCCGGCGGCCCGGATGGCGGTTCCGTGTGGTGGGCTTGGACCGCTCCAGCTTCTGGAACCGCGATCATCACGGGCCAGGGATACGACTCATCCCTGTCTGTGTTCACTGGTTCGAGCGTGAGCGATTTAACGCCCCTGGTAACCGGCCCGCCCCCTCAGTCTCTCAGTCCCAGCTTTCAAGTGAGCTTCCCCGCGGTGGCCGGCACTACTTACCAACTAGCTGGCGAAAGCTTAAGTCCAAGCGCTGGTGACCTCGTTTTCAGCCTCTTCCTCGATGCGCGGCAATTCTCTCAATTCGAGCATTTGGAGGACGGAACGTTCCGTTTCCGATTTGCCTCCACACCGGGTCCCACGTGGATCATCGAGGCATCTACGAATTTGGTGGATTGGATCTCGCTCGCCACCAACTCTGCGCCGGATGGGCTGTTCGAGTTCGTGGACTCTGATGCCACTAAATTTCAGCGCCGGTTCTACCGAAGCGTCATGCAACCGTAGTCCAGGTTGTTCGCGTCGAACCTCGGTTGATACGTAAACATTACGTGTTACGACCGCGAGGAGAGCCTGAGCATGCGCCAGGCCCAAACACAGAGAGCGGCGGCGGCAACGGTGAGGAGAACGAACCAAGGGTTCGTCGCCAGGCGCGGCCCTTCCGCGAAGAGACGCCAGATATGTGCCAGCGTGAGCAGGCCAAAGACCGCGCCGGTGGTTATGACATAGGCTTTCATAGGAATCGTCTCGCGGTGCGCGCCCGTGCTTCAGGGCGCGGCTGCCCGCCCGACGAATAGAACTTAACCAAGCTGGACAAAGGCTGTCAACCGCGGAGGCGGAACCGAACGCGCCCGAACATTTACTTGCGGCTGGAAGCCGCCGCAACCGGCAGGCAGGATGCCCACCCTACGGGCGCGGGACAGTTGGCGCGAGCACCCAACCGGTTGGAACTGGGCAGGCCAGCCGCGTAGCGAATCAGTTGGCGCGGAATGATTGCGCGAATTCTTGAAGCTCAGTTTCGTTGAGGTCGGACACGGCCCAGAAGGTCATTTCGCCGCTGACCCAGCCAACGAGGTTGTAGCCGTGCCGCTTCCGCGTCGCCCTCGGATCGGCGGCGCCTTGGCTGGACGGCCAAGTGAACAGGTTGATGATGTGTTGGTGTCGTTGGTACACCAGCGCGGCGACGGGCCGCCCGCCGAGGTAATCCAGGCGGCCGCCCGTCAATGGAAAACCGCGCTCGGCCAGGTCTTTCACTGGCGGCGCGAAATCCAGTTTGCCATCGAACCACGGTTTCACGGTGTGCTGGTCAGTGGAAGCGACATCGGTGAGGTGGCTGACCATCAGCGAGCGGACGTGGCTGGCGGTGATTTCAGCGAGCAACCGATCTTGCGCGGATGGCCGCGCGAAGTTCGACACCAGCAGGAGCGCCACGAGCGCCGCGGCCGTGGCCGTCAGCCCCACGGTGAGCCAGCTCCATGACCGGTGGCGCGCGGGCGCTTCCGCGCGGGCGGCGCGACGCACGGCGGCGGTCACGCTCCGGCGCAGGCGGTGGGGCGCTCGAAAGTAGAGCGCGTCGCGACGCACGGCGGTCTGGATCGTTTGCTGGTGGCTGTAGGCGCGCGAACAGGGTGGGCAGGCCTGGAGATGTTGTTCGAGCTCCAGGCTCTTGGCCAACTCCAGTTCGCCATCGCCATAAGCGTGGAGGAAGCGTTGGGTTTCCTGACAATTCATGGGCGATCTCCGGCGGGGAGTTCCTCGGTGAGGGATTGTTGCAGTTGTTGGCGCGCGCGGGCCAGGCGCGACATGACCGTGCCGATGGGAATGTCCGACACCTCGGCGATTTCCTTGTACGACAAGCCTTCCATCTCCCGCAGCACGATGGCTTCGCGAAACTCGACCGGCAGTTGTTCGATGGCCGCGCGCACCGCCTGTGCGTTGGCGCTGCGAACCAGCAGCGCGTCGGGATTGGCGGCGGGATCCTCCCGATCGTGCAAGGTTTCGTCGAACTCGGTGGTGAGCGCCTTCGCCCGGTTCTCTTTCAGCCAGTTGTAGCAGGTGTTTCGCACGATCGTGAGCAGCCAGGCGCGGGCGTTCCCGCCGCGAAAGCCGCCGAAAAACTTCAGCGCGCGCAGGAAGGCCTCCTGCGCGACGTCCTCCGCGTCGTGTTCGTTGCTGGTCAGCCAGCGGGCGAGGTTAAACGCGGCGTCCAGGTGCGGCAGGATGGCCTGCTCGAACCGGGCCAGTCTGTCTGGTTCGTCCAAAGATTCCGTTCTCAATAAGTTCCAGACTGCGGTGGCCGCCCTTTTATTCCCGCCGGAAAATTATTTTGCCGCCCGGGAATATTTCCCGACCGCGCCCGGTCTGGATGGGCAATGCGAGTCTGCTGCTCGCAGAAAAGAACTCAATCCAATATGAAACCTGCTTATCGCAAACCAATCCCCGCCAATCGGATCACCCACAACCACAACGACGACGCCATCGACCGGCGCGGCTTCCTGCATTGCATGGCCTGGGCGGGAACCGGCGTGCTCTGGACTTTCGCCGGCGGCGTGCTCAGTTCCAAGCTGCTCAATCCTGCCGCCGCGGCCGAACCGAGCGCCGTCGGCGACTTCAGCTTCGTCCAAATCAGCGACAGCCACATCGGCTTCAACAAGGAGGCGAACAAGGACGTCATCGGCACGTTGCAGGCAGCCGTGGCCAAGATCAACGCCCTTCCCGCGCCGCCCGATTTCATCCTCCACACCGGCGACCTGACGCACCTGGCGGAGGCGGCGGAATTCGACACGCTGGACCAGGTCCTCAAGAGCGCCAAGGCCAGTCGCATCTTTTACGTGCCGGGCGAACACGATGTGCTCAACGACGACGGCAAGCTGTATCGCGAGCGATTCGGCAAAGCCAGCAAGGGGGCCGGCTGGTTCAGCTTCGATCGGCGCGGCGCTCATTTCGTCGGCCTGGTCAACGTCATGAACATCCGCGAGGGGGGCCTGGGGGTGCTGGGCAACGAGCAACTGGAATGGCTGGCGGATGATTTGAAAGCGGTCTCGGACAGCACCCCGGTGGTGCTCTTCGCGCACGTTCCGCTCTGGACGGTCTTTCCGCAGTGGGGCTGGGGAACCGAGGACAGCGCGCGGGCGCTGGGCTACCTCAAACGCTTCGGCTCCGTCACGGTTCTCAACGGCCACATTCATCAGACGCTCAAAAAGGTCGAGGGCAATGTCACCTTCCACACCGCGATGTCCACCGCCTTTCCGCAGCCCGCCCCAGGCGCCGCGCCGAAGCCGGGACCGATGAAAGTCCAGCCGGAGAAGTTACGCAGCGTGCTCGGGGTCACGCGGGTGGACTATGCCGAAGGAAGCCATTCCCTGGCGATTGTCGATGCCCCGCTCGGCTGAAGTTTCGCTTCCAACCTATGAGCAGTTCCTTCTGGGTCCGAATGCACGGGGGCAGCACCCATTTCCCCATCGCCCTGGTTCTGGCCTCGCTGGTGTTCGATCTCATCGGGTTCTTCCTCCCGTTCGAGTCCCGCCGTCGCGGCTTTCATGCGGCCGGCTTTTACACCGTCGTACTGGGCGCGCTGGGTTCCTTCGGCGCGGTCCTGTCGGGACTGGTCATGAGCGACTGGAAGCTCTTGGGCGCCGGTCCGATGGCCCGGCACCACTCGTTTGTCTGGCCGGCCTTCGGCCTGCTGATTGGCCTGGCGGTCTGGCGGCTGGTCGTCGGCGAGCGGCCCTCGCGGCCGGCCTTCCGGTTATACCTTGGGGTCATGAGCGCCGCCGCCGTGCTGATGGCCAGCGCCGGCTATTGGGGAGGAGAAATGCTGCTCAACGACTGACTGGCGACCGGACCCGCCGTGCACACCTCGATCGAACTAAAAGGGTTGGCCCTCGGCCTGGCGACCGCCATCGCCGTCTTGGGGCTGACGTTCGCCACGGCGGCCATCCTGCAACCACGCCAGCCGCCAAAGCCGTCCCGAGAACCGCGTACGGCTTCCGTTTTTGCTCCGGCGATTGCCACCCGCGGAACCGCCGTCGCCGCCGCGGAGATTGAGCGCGGTCGCAAATTATTTTTGCAGAACTGCGCGCACTGCCACGGCGACGACGCCCGGGGGGAGGAAGGTCCCGACTTGCACGGCGTGAAGAAATCCGACCCGCGCATCGCCAACCTCATCCAGAATGGCATCTCGGGAGAAATGCCCAGGTTCGGGAGCAAACTCAACCCGGCCGACGTGCGGGCGTTGATCGCGTTCGTTCGCTCGTTGCAAGATTGAAAGGCACCCGGCCGCGGCGGAGCTTGACCGCGTCTCAGATTCCGGTTTAGCCTCACACGTGGAAAGAACCAACGGGTGAGTTACGCGCATGGCGTCCGTGGTTCGAACCGTTCACCTGCCACAGACCGAAGAAATGAAATGAAAAACCAAACCAAAAAGTTCGCCTGGCTAGTGGCGATATGTCTTGTTTCAGCCCTGGCGCTCTCGGCTTGCAAAAGCTCGAGCGAACATCCCAAAATGGAGCATCCGTCCACTAACGCGCCTCCCCGGAGTCCGTAACCGCCCATTGAAAAACGCCACTTCCCGTAGCAGCCGAGGTAACGAGGCTCAAATTTGCTCGGAAACGGAAGCGATATGAGAGCCTCCTCACGTCGGCTGCTACTTTCTGAACAGGCTGCTAGCTGCCTGAGCGGACTGTGCAGCGGTTAACTCTCTAATGCGTCTCGCCTGTCGGAAAAGGCAAACGATGACCGCGCGACGGGCCTTTGTTTTGGCGTCGCTCACAAGCTTCGCCGCGCTAAAAGCGCTTGCTCCCGCGCTGGCGGCCGAGACGGCGAACGGCACGGCGGTTACCATTGACGACATCGCGGCCGGGATTGAGAAACACATCAACGCGCAGTCCAAGGCCAGCGGCGGCCACTTCAAGCTGCAACACAACCAGAAGGAATTGAGCCTCGAACTGGTCCGGATCCACCTCGAATATCTGAGCCACCTCGGCGGCGGCGTCAGCTTCGCCTGCGTCGATCTCGTCGGCGCCGATGGGCCGGTCTATGACGTGGACTTCTTCATGAAAGGTCCGCCCGGCGCCATGACGGTGACGGAGACCAGCGTCCATAAGGTCAATGGCCAGCCGCTCTACGCCTGGGAGCAAAAGCGGAACGGCACCTGGCGAAAAATCCCCGTCAAAAAGGCGTCCCGGCGTCTGCTCGGCGTCATAAACGGCACCGACGAGTTTGAATTCGTTTACCGATTCAAATTGCCGGCCATCACGAACAACGCGCGGCTCTGGCTGCCCTTGGCCACTTCGGACATGTTCCAGCGCGTGGAAGTCAAAAACATCTCCGCGCCCGGCCAATGGCGCGAGTTGGATGAGCGCGAGCACGGGAACAAGGTTCTGTTTCTGGACGCCAGCACGGCGGACAGCGGCAAGGCCATCGAAATCCGCTACCGGGTCAAGCGCTTCGAAAAGTCGGCGTACGCGGTTCGGGAACCCATGGCGCAAAAATATCTGCAGCCCGAAAACCTGGTGCCGACCAACGAAACCTTCCGCACCATTGCCCACCAGGTTACACGCGGCAAAACGACCGACCTGGCCCGCGCCCGCGCCCTCTACGATCATGTGATCGAAAAACTGCGCTATGCCAAATACGGTTCCGGCTGGGGCCGCGGTGACGCGGTGTATGCTTGCAACGCGCGCTCCGGCAATTGCTCGGATTTTCACGCCTACTTCATCGCGCTGGCGCGCGCGACTGGCATCCCGGCTCGCTTCGCCATCGGCGCGGCCATCCCGTCGGAGCGAAACGACGGCGGCATCGATGGCTACCACTGTTGGGCGGAGTTCTTCGCGGACGGCAAGTGGGTGCCCGTGGATATCAGCGAAGCCGACAAGAATTCCAGCCTGGCCGATTATTACTTTGGTCATCACCCCGCGAACCGATTCGAGTTCAGCAAGGGCCGCGACCTGGTCGTCGAGCCGGAGCCCGCTTCCGGCCCCATCAATTTCCTCGCCTATCCCGTGATGGAAATAAATGGCCAGCCGATCAAGGTCCAGACGGAGTTTCGCTTCCGGCGCCCCGGGTAAACGGCTGACCAACACAAACCTATGCTCATCCACACCGGCATCATTACCGTTTCGGACCGGGCTGCGAAGGGGCTTTACGATGATCTGGGCGGTCCGGCGCTCAAGCAAGCGGCGGAAGGTTACGGATGGAGCGTCCAGAGCGAAGCGCTCGTGCCCGACGAAAAGCGCGACATCCAACGCGCCATCCGCGAACAGATCGCCAAAGGCTGCGAGCTGATCCTCACCACCGGCGGCACCGGCGTCGCCTTGCGCGACGTGACCCCCGAAGCGGTGCGTGAAATGGCCGTGCGCGAGCTGCCCGGTTTCGGCGAACTGATGCGGCAGGAATCGCTGAAGATCACCCGCAACGCCATCCTCTCGCGCAACCTGGCGGCGGTGGTGGAAAAGACGCTGGTGATTTGCCTGCCCGGCAAACCGAGCGGGGCGGTCGAGTGCCTCGGCTTTGTGGCCGGGGCGGTGCCGCACTGCGTCGAGGTGTTGCAGGAAGTGCCGACGAGTTGTTGAGGACTGCAATGAAAAGGCTTTTGACGGGCCTCCTCCTGCTCCTCGCATTGGCAGTCTCCTCGTGCGCCACCAGGGCCAGGGCCAGGGCCGAGGCGCGGGCGGCGTTCATCGCCGGGCAGCAGCAGGCGCAAGCAATGTCCCAGCCGCAGGCGCCGGGCGTTTTGGTTCGCGGTGAGGTCAAAAAGCCGCTGGTTCCGTGGACCGAAGAACTGACGCTGGCGCGGGCGATTGTGGCGGCGGAATACACCGGGTTGTTCGATCCGCGTGAAATTCTTCTGATCCGCAACGGCGAGACGTTGAAATTCAATCCGCGCCGGCTGTTGCGAGGCGCCGACGACGTTCCGCTCGAACCGGGAGACATCATCGAGCTTCGCCGCTAAGGGGTCATGAACATAAATGCGATGATGTTCGTTGCGCCCAATTTGGCCTGTGGCGAGGCGCAGTGGCCGCGCGCAGCGCCCCGCAGTGGGGCTGTGACCGACGAGCAACGAAGCCACAGGCCAAATTCGGCGCAACCCGCTGGGCGGCAGGTCTTTTTCGCCCCGACTTCGTTGCTCGCTCCTTACAGATCCACGGTGGGATATGCTCGTCGCTGGCGCCTCGTCTGGGCGAAAAATCCCTGGCCGCGAACGTCATCGAATTCACGTTCATGACCACTAAGGAGTCCGCAGGATAGGCGACAAAGGCAGGGGAGGAGGCGGCGCTTCGTCTTCTCCCTCCACGATTTTAATCTCGTCCTCCGTCAGGTCGTACAGGTCATAGACCAGCCGGCCAATTTGCATGTCTGTGGCGGCGATTTGGCGTCCGAGGGCGGATTTCTCCTGTGACGTTATGGCAGCGGATAACGCCTTGTGCACCTCCTGCCGGGCATAGTCGGCCATCTGCCGGATCGTGACTCTGTGGTCACGCCTGCTCATAAATTATCATCGCTTCTCGGCGGACCTCATCCTCGATGTACTTGTTCAAGCGGGAACACAAATCAACGTTTCGCCCAATAATTTTGCTCAGCTCCTCCTCCCATCCGAAATAGGCAAAGCCGGGACGCGCATCTGGACGAAGCTCAACCAGCACGTCCACGTCGCTGCGGGCCGGGTCAAAATCAGGGCGCAGCACGGAACCGAACAGACTCAGCTTACGGATGCCGCGCCCACGGCAGAATTGGGCAATCTTCTCCCGATCAACGCGGATCGGCAGTTCGGCAACGCTCATGCGACTTACGCTCGCAAATCCTCGGGCAGTTGTCCAATTCTCTCACCTGGATAGACGGTGACCGCGGAGCCGTCGGCCCAAAAGGCTGAACTGGGTGGCTTGGCCAGGCAGGCGGCAAACTCCGGGCCGTAAAGCGCCGCGGCATCGCAATCAAACTCGGCCTCGGTGACGCGCCGCACCGGCCAGCGCGGGTGTTCCACTCGATATTCCACGCAGCCGCCGTCTTTTTGCGCCGCGTAGCCCCAGTAATGTTCGGTGATAAATTCCTCCAGCGAACCGGGAGCGGGCATCCGCGGTTCACCGGAGGTCTTCGTCTTCAAGTGATTCCAGCGTTGATTGAACTTCCAGGCGTATTCCGCTCCCGCCGGCGCATGGTCCGGACCCATCGCCAAATGGTGGCGCATGGGCAGCGAGACGTAGTTTTCGTGGTAACACATCCGCGCTACCGCCGCGACGGCTGCTTTCGGGACGATCTCCTTGATGAAGACCACGCCGCGACGCCATTCCTGGCCGGAGAAGCGCCGGACGTAGAATCGCAGATTCAGCTCTTCAAATTCCTGGTGGAACGGGATGGACATCCCCAGCACTTTTGTCTTCAAGAACAGAAAACCCACGACGCTGGCGTACGCCTTGCCCTGATAGGTGTCCAGCGCGGTGCCGGTGGGCACGAACGGCTGGAGGACCTCGCGGGGGCACGCGTAATTGAGCATCACCAGATGGCGCCACTCGGCGGAGAGGAAGGGTTTGGCGTTGCTGTCGCTCATGTTAGTGCTGGAAGAAACTATACACGACGACAAAAGACCCGCCGCGTGAGGGCACGCGGCCTACAGGAATTTGTAGGCCGGGTCCCCTGACCCGGCGCAAACACTTTTGACGCTGTATACCAGTCAGTTTATTCCCGCTAATCTTTTCAAACGGCGGGCTCTCGTCATCATTCCAGGTCCCAGCTTTGGACCACGTCGCGGCGGGCGAAGAATAGGGCGGCCACGAGCAACAGCGCCGCGCCCGCGAGGTAAATCGCCCCGCCGCAGGCGATCGCGAGGCTCATATTGGCGACTTCATTTTCTCGCCCGCCCCGCGTCAGCAGCCAGCCGATGATCGTTGGCGCCAGCGCTCCGCCAGTCCAGCCCACGGTGTTCATGACCCCGGCCGCGGTCGCCCGGGCGCGCGGATGCACGACGTCGTAAAGGGAGGCGAAAATGTTCGCGTCGTAAAGCCCCTTGCAAAACCCGAAGATCGTCATCACGAGCATCAGGGCGCCAACGTCTCGCGTCATGCCGGTGAAGAACACGAAGACCGAGCCAATCGTCAGCCCCGCGGCCTGGACGGCGATGCGGCCACTGGGAAATTTACGCGAAAGAACGTCGGCCAGGGCGCCGCCCACGGGGGAGCCAACCGCGCTGGCGAGCTGAATGAAGACGGTCCCAGCCAAACCGGCCAGTGTGAGTGTAAGGCCAAATTTTTCGCCAAGGAACGTCGGCATCCAGGTCAGAAAGGTGACGGCCACAAAATTGGCCCCGACGAAGACCAGCATGAGGACCAGCGCGGTGGGCGTGCGAAAGATGGCGCGGATGACTTCCGGAACCGAAGGCGATTCGCCCGCCAGCGGGCGCGCTATTTCCACCTCCGACTGGCCCCGCGTTGGTTCGCGCAGGAAGCGCGACAACACCAGTGCCAGGGCCATCCCGGCCAGGCCGAAGAAATAAAAGCCGGCGCGCCAGCCGTACTTCGCCGCAAAGTATCCGCCGAGGGCGCCGCCCCCAATCGTGCCGATATAGACACTGGACTGGTGGATCGACATTGCCCGGGAGCGGGTGCGACTGCCATGATAATCGCTGATCAGCGACATCGAGGCCGGAAAATAAAAGGCCTCGCCAAACCCTTCCGTCGCGCGGACGGCGAAGAATTGCCAGAATCTTTGGCACCAGCCGGTCGCCATCGTGACGATGCTCCAAAAGAGGAATCCGCCCAGGATGAGACTTTTTCGCCGCAACCGGTCGCCGATAAAACCCGCCACGGGCGCGGCTCCGGCATAAATCCACGCGAAAGCTGAGGCGATCAACCCGAGCTGGGTCTTGCTGAAGCCAAACTCCTTTTCCAGGACCGGGAAGACGGAGAAAATGGCCTGACGATCGGCATAGTTAAAAAAGCAAATGAACCAGAGCATGATGACCACCCACCATTTGTAGTCCAGCGAAGCGGCCGCCTGCGGGGCTTTCAGATCAGTTTCCATGCGCGGAAGGACTTCTCGCAGGCGGCGGTCAATTCCCGGTAGCGCGCCTGGGTGGAAGGCGAAACCAGCGACTTCGGATGGCCGACGGGCAGGCCGCGCGCTTCCATGATAGCGGCGATATTCAGGGGAAATTCGAGCCGTTCGGCCAGGGTCCCGATCCTGCTGACTCGCTCGATGGCTTTGGCCGCGCGCCGCGGCACGCCCGCTGTGGCGCATTCAAAAATTCGCACCAGCAGGTCCGGCACCGCGTTGGCCAATCCGCTGATGCAGCCGGTGGCGCCCAGCGCCAGGGTTTCGGGCAGGCGCGCTTCGCTGCCGGTGAAAACCACGAAATTCCGTTCGCGGCCCAAATTCACCAAGGCGCGATGATACGCAAACTCCCCGCCGCTTTGCTTGACGCCCGCCACCGGAACGCGTTCAGCCACTCGTGCGATCGTTTCGAGCGCGATGCGGTTGCCGGTCCGCTCCGGAAAATTGTAGAGAAACAAGGGCAGTTGAGCGGCCTCGCCGGCGCGGACGAAGAATTCCACCAGATCGGCTTGCGCCAGCGGATAAAAGAACGGGGTCATGACGGCGACCGCGCTGGCGCCAATCTGCCGGGCAAATCGGCCAAGCTCGGCCACGATTCGGGGCCGGATATCGCTGATGTTGGCAATGACAGGGCGTGAATCCGCGCCGTCTGCGACGAGTTCAAGGACCCGCTTTCGCTGGGCTGTCTCCAGGTGCAAAAAATCGCCGGTGCTGCCCAGCGCCATGAAACCCTGCACCTTCTTGCGGGCCAAAAAGCGCAGGTTGGCTTTGAGGTCGGCTTCGAGCAGATGGCCGCCGGCGTCGGTGGGAGTCCACACGGCGGCAAAGATTCCTTCACGGCACGAAAGCGGTCCGGGGCGGGTGGGAGTTCGGTTCACGGTTCGTGATGCCGTTCATACCCGGTCCCGGCGCGGCGCACAATCTAACAGTCGCTTTCCGGCCCGCGGCCGGTTAAAGATGCCGCATGAAGCCGGGCTGGCTCATGCTCGCGGGGTTCTGGATGGCACTCGTTCCAATTGGAGGAGCGGCGGAAACCTTCGATTTGATTCTTCGCCGCGGACGCGTGATCGACGGGGCGGGCAATCCCGCGTTCTTTGCCGATGTGGCGGTCAAGGAGGGTCGCATCGCGGCCGTCGGCAGAATCAACGGCGAGGCGAAATCGGAACTGGACGCCAGCGGACTGGTGATCGCGCCCGGCTTCATCGACGTTCACACGCATGCCGAGGACCTGGCCGAATTACCGCTCGCCAAAAACTTTGTGCGCATGGGCGTTACGACCATCGTCACCGGAAACTGCGGCGGTTCTGAATTGGACGTGGCGGAGTTTTTTCGCCGGATCGAGCGGACCGGCGTGACCGTCAACGTCGCCACGCTGGTCGGCCACGGCACCGTGCGCAGCAAAGTGATGGGCGACGCGGAAACCCGCGCCCCGACCGGCGAGGAGCTGGCGAAGATGAAATCACTGGTGGACCAGGCGATGAAGGCTGGCGCGGCCGGCCTTTCGACGGGATTGATCTATGTGCCCGGTACGTTCGCCAAAACGGAGGAGATCATCGAGCTGGCAAAAGTTGCCGCGGCGTCCGACGGCATCTACGCGACCCATATGCGGGATGAGGGCAAGGAGATTTTCGCGGCCCTGGAAGAGGTGTTCCGTATCACGCGCGAGGCTAAAATTCGCGCGGAAATCTCCCATCTCAAATTGTCCGGCCCGCCCGCCTGGGGACAGGCCGATAGCGTGCTCGCCGCGATTGACCGCGCCCGCGCCCAGGGACTGGATGTGACCCACGACCAATACGTCTATACCGCGTCGAGCACGGGCATCGGCCAACTGCTGCCGGAACAATCGCGGGAAACCGCAAGGCTCCGCGAACAATTGGCGAGCAGCGAGGGCAAGACCAGCATCGTCGCGGAGATGAAGGCGAGAATGCGGGAGCGGGGCCGGACCAATTTCGCCTACGCGGTGATCGCCGACTACAAGCACGACCGCTCGCTGAACGGCCTGAACCTCGTCGAAGCGGCGAAAAAGAAACGCGGCGCGGACTCGCTCGACGACCAGATCGAATTGATCCTGGAAATCCAGTTGAACGGCGGCGCCAGCGGCGTGTTCCACGGCATCAGCGAAGACGACCTGCAAGCGTTTCTGCGGCACCCCAACACGATGATCGCTTCAGACAGCGGCGTGCGGCGTTTCCAGGAAGGGGTCCCGCATCCGCGCGGCTACGGCAACAACGCCCGGGTGTTGGCGCGCTACGTGCGCGAGCTCAAACTCCTGCGCCTGGAAGAGGCGATTCGCCGGATGACCGCGCTGCCGGCGAACACCTTTCGACTGGAAAACCGCGGCCAATTGCGCGAGGGCAACTGGGCGGACATCGTGGTCTTCGATCCGGGGAAAGTGCAGGAGCACGGGACCTTCGGCGATCCCCATCATTACGCGACCGGCTTCGCCTTTGTGCTCGTCAACGGCGTGGTGGTGGTGAAGGACGATACCCACACGGGCGCGCACCCAGGGCAGGTATTACGGCATGTGGCGAAGTGAACCCGGAGCCTTGATCCCTGTTTGCGTCGTTCGTAGATTCACCCCCGCCCCCCCCAAAAAAACAGCTTGCGCGGGGGAACGCCCATCGGCCACTATTCCCACACCTGACGAAAACTTAGAACGCCGCGAAAACCGGAAAGGATAATTTTTATGACTACGGGAAAAATCTACAAGGACATCGTCGAAACCGTCGGCCACACGCCGCTGGTCCGCTTGAATCGCGTCACCGCCGGGGTGCCCGCGACCATCTTGCTGAAGTGCGAATTTGCCAATCCGCTGGGCAGCGTGAAGGACCGCATTGGGATGTCGATGATCGAGGACGCCGAGAAGCGGGGCATCCTAAAAAAGGAAACCGTGATTATTGAGCCGACCAGCGGCAACACCGGCATCTCCCTGGCGTTTGTCGCGGCGGCGAGAGGCTACAAACTCATCCTCACGATGCCCGAGACGATGTCGCTGGAGCGCCGCACGCTGCTGGCGATGCTCGGCGCCAAACTCGTCCTGACGCCGGGCACCGAAGGGATGAAAGGGGCGATCGCTCGCGCGGAGCAAATCGCCAAAGAGACGCCCAACTCGTGGATTCCCCAGCAGTTCAACAACCCGTCCAATCCCGAAATTCATCGGAAAACCACGGCCGAAGAAATTTGGAGTGATACGGACGGGAAAGTCGATATTTTGGTGGCCGCGGTTGGCACGGGCGGTACGATCACCGGTTGCTATGAGGTCATCAAGCCGCGCCGGCCTTCTTTTCAGGCCATCGCGGTCGAGCCGAAGGACTCGCCCGTGATCTCCCAAACGCTCGCCGGCCAGCCGATCAAGCCCGGCCCGCACAAGATCCAGGGGACCGGCGCCGGCTTTGTGCCGAAGAA
>WNGL01000089.1_pt1 | contig 140132 bp, 127 predicted proteins | sample 5400591 | NCBI WGS metagenome assembly WNGL01 (sample SAMN13153377, study PRJNA577476) | soil metagenome | isolation source: 80 cm soil or saprolite under Garry oak tree replicate 1 | place: USA:California | collected 2016-06-15 | reverse complement strand
ACGTTTGCCCTGAACGATAATCCATTTCCCAGCGGCTTCACGTTGAACGTCCTGAACATCAGCGGTACTGGCGTACAGATAGGCGATACAGAGCGGTAGAGACGCGGTAGGCGCGTCGTAGAGCTTCGGGAGTATCAGAGGAAGCGAACACGGCATAGCGCAAGATTAAACAGAAGGCCGCAAACGCTCCGCGCAATCGTTTGCAATCAGCCGATGCAATCACGGGGCGGCTTTAGCGCACAAAAGCCCGTAGGGATGCTCTCAATAAGTGGCTAAGAAGTGGCCAAGTGAAAAAGTTTGCCCGCCTAAAGTAACTATGTTTACGTAACACAAGTTCCTTGAATACAAGATATTAAATCAAGCGTGCCTGGAGGGATTCGAACCCACAACCTTCTGATCCGAAGTCAGATGCTCTATCCGGTTGAGCTACAGACACGACGTGAATTTTCGATTTGGGAGGAGGGGACATCGCCCATCGCAAATCGAAAATCAATTTGGGGTGGCCGACGGGACTCGAACCCGCAACAACCAGAACCACAATCTGGGGCTCTACCATTGAGCTACGGCCACCATCGAAAATACCGAGCACCAAGTTTAAGATTTGCCGCTCGTTTTGCAAAGATAAAGGGCTGGCGTTTTCTGTTTGTTTCCTTCATTCTCGCTGCCGTGCACGGCTGGATTGCAACTGCCCACCAGTTGATTATCATTGCGCCTCGTTATCGAATGAAGCGGGTCGGCTCGGTTTTACTTGCCAGCATCTTGATTCTTCTGGCAGCCGATCAGGTTCGGGCGCAGCAAGACGATCCAAGCGAAATTTTTCTCAAAGCCTACATGACCGCCCAGCAGGGGGAAAAGCAGGAGCGTGAGAACCATTTTAAAACGGCTTTGGCGAAATATCGATTCGCTGGAAGTTTGATCGACGAATTGCGCAAATCGCATCCGGATTGGCAGCCAGCCATTGTGGAATATCGCGGCCGCAAAATTAGCGAAGGTATTTTGCGAATTCAGGACAAGCTTGCGACGCAAAATGAACTGGCGACCGCGCCGCAAAATCCAGGCCAACCGGATGAAGGAGTCAACGTCGTGACCAGTGACGCAGCGGTCAAAGAGGCGACTAAGAAGTTGCGCAGCAAAGTTGATCAACTGCAATCGGCACTCGACAAATCGCGCGACGACCTGGAGACCGCGCGGAGAGAAAAGGAGCTTGTGGATGCTCGTCTGAAAGAAACCAATTCCAAGCTGGAGAAAGCGCAAAGCGAAATGGAGAAATCGAAGAAATCGGAGCGCGACCTCCGCGATCAGCTCGTGCACACCCAGGACTCGCTGAAAATGCTCCAGGCATCGCGCGACAGCAGTGCGAAGGAACAGGAACAATTACGCAGAGAAGTCGCCCGTCTTAAAGATGCAGCCACCGCCGCTGAAGAGGCGCGTGTAACGGCGGAAAAACAACGAGACCAGGCCAGTACGAAGTTCGCCGATGCCAACCAGCAAATCGCTGCGCTGACACAGGAACGGGACGAAGCGCTGGCGCAGGTGAAAGGGGCAAAAGATGCTGAACAACGGCTCCAAACTTTGCTGGCCGAGAATACCGATTTGAAGCGGCGATTGGCAAATGCGGAAAAGGGTGTGCGCGAGCTGGCCGAGAAGAAACTGCCCAGCGCGCAGGAATTTGCTGAAACGAAACGGCAGTTAGCACAACTCCAGCAGCAAATTGCCGAGGCTCAGAAACAGAATCAATACTTCGAGGCCAGGATTACCGAGCTGCGAGGTCAGTTGGATGAAGCGAGTTCGCAGCTAAAGGTTGCGAAGGTGACTGGCGCGAGCAGCGAGGAGACTGAGCGGCTCGCCAAAGAAAACGAACTCCTGCGAAACATCGTTGTGCGAGAACGTCAGGAAGAAGCGCGCCGCTACCAGGCGAAAAAGCTGGTGCTTGCCGAGTTGGATAATTTAAAGATTCAGTCGGATGCGCTGAATAAGCAGCTCGAGTTCCTCGCGCAGCCGGTCACAAAACTGAGCAACGAAGAGCTCGCACTGCTGCGTCAGCCTGTGGTCTCAACGTCGGAGAATTCGGGGGTGGTCAAGGCGAGTTTTATCTTTGCTAAAAAATTGCCAGCCGACTCCGTGAAGATCGCGGAACCGGAGGCAAAGGAAGGATTCTCTGGCGAAAACGGCACGACGGCAGGCGGTTCCGCCGAGTTCAAAGCAGACGTGCCAGATGATCTCCAGAGGGTCGCGCACGCGGCGAAAGAGAGTCTCGATCAGGGCAAATATCCCGCTGCCGAAAAACAGTATCAGGAAATCCTCACCAAAAGTCCGAATAATCTTTATGCGCTCTGCAATCTCGGCGTGGTTTATTTTCACATGGGCAAGCTTCGCGCTGCGGAGTTGGCCCTGAAAAAGGCGGTTACCGTCTCACCTAACGAGGAGTTTGCGCATACGACGCTCGGCATCGTCTATTATCGGCAGTCCAAATTCGACGACGCACTGGCCGAGCTGACCCAAGCAGTCGAGATCAATCCCAACAGCGCTACCGCTCACAATTATCTTGGCATCACTGCGAGTCAAAAAGGGCGGCAGCAACAAGCAGAAAAAGAAATACTTCAAGCCATCGCCAACAACCCAGATTACGCCGACGCGCATTTTAATCTGGCGGTGATTTTCGTCATGACGCAACCCGCTTCAAAGGAGCTGGCCAGACAGCACTACGCCAGGGCGACCGCACTCGGCACTCAACCCGACCCGTCCCTCGAAAAATTATTGCAGTAACTGAGCGCCTACATCGCCTCCTGCATCTGCTCGAAGAAAATTCGCCCCCGCCATAATGCGCTTCCTCCGCGCTTTTTTCATTGCGCTTTTGACGGCAATTGTCGGCTGTGTTCTTGCGTTCTTTGTTGGCGATTATTTGACCACGCTCGCGCACGTGCCCGAAATGGAAGGACAGCGGGGCATGACCGTCTTCTTTCTGTGCGTACCTCTTGGAATTCTGGCGGGCTTGGTAATTGGAATCGTTTCGTCCATCCTGGTTCGGCGGCAAGGACTTGCTGGATTTCTGATTGCACAGGGTTGGTCGCTTCTGATTGTCTGCGGCGTTGCCGGTTTGTTGGTCGGCGTGCCATATCTGCTATCGGACAAACCTCCTAGGATCGATGGCAAGCGCCTGGAGCTGCAATTTGAGATTCGCGCGCCGGCAACGTTTCACATTCCAGATCAACCCGATGGTTACAGCATCCAAGTCAGTCTTTACACTGACAATCAGCAAACTCGGTTTGCTTTCGTCGACTGGAACGGGATTACAAAAGATGCAGAACACATCATCATTCCGGGAATCGTCCCGCTATTGACCCACAGCAAAAGTAGATCGCTCCTCGCCTCGATCAGTAACGAACCAGCCGGGTCGCAGTTCATCGAATTGAAAATTCCACCGACGCCACGCAAGGAAAACGAAACTTGGTCCGAATGGATTTTCGCCACCCAACGAGGCGACCTGAGCCCGGTCCCTGAGCCTAAACGATTTGCTGCGCGATATCGCGTTCGCACGGCTGAGTGATTCTACAGCGACCGGTTGCGAACCTAGGATCTTAACGTGCAACCATTTCTCACTGCTAACTGGCGTTACCTTGCGATGCTGAATTACGTCGTCGATCCTAGCCTGCTCGCGTCCCTTGTTCCGCGAGGCACTGAAATCGACTACGAAAATGGCCAAACGTTTCTGAGTATTGTTGGCTTTCTCTTTCTCGACACGCGCTTGCTCGGCCTTCCAATTCCGTTGCATCGGAATTTCGAGGAAGTGAACTTGCGCTTCTATGTTCGGAAAAAATCCGCTGATACGTGGCGGCGCGGTGTGGTTTTCATCCGCGAACTTGTGCCTCGCCGGACGATCGCGGTAGTTGCCCGCGCATTTTACGGCGAGCCCTACGCCGCATTGCCGATGAAACATCACATAAAGCATGTAGATCCTAGATTAGAAGTCGAGTATTCCTGGCGGCGCGGGAAGAAATGGGAATCTTTAAAGATGACTGGTGCCGGCGAGCCGCAGTTAATTCCCGCCGGTTCACACGCCGAGTTCATCACGGAACATTACTGGGGCTACACCTCTGTGCGGGACAGTTGCAGCGAATACCGAGTCGAGCATCCGCGCTGGAAAATCTGGAACGGGAACGACTTCGAATTCAACGCGGATGTGGCAACTCTTTACGGCGAACAATTTGCTGAAACGTTGTGTCAGCCGCCACGCTCAGCATTCATTGCCGACGGTTCGCCGATTGCAATTCAAAGGCGCGAGATATTGTAGGGCGTCCGCCGCGGCGGACGCCGGCCCCAGGGAAATGGCGTCTCGCAGAGACGCCCTACAATTACCCTTTCGACAGCAACTGCCTGAGCACAAAAGGCAGAATCCCGCCGTGCCGGTAGTAATCGATTTCGATTGGCGTATCGATGCGAACTTTCACAGGCACTGAGCGCTTCTGCCGATCTTTGCTTTCGATCTCGAGCGTTAGGGTTTGCCCGGGCTTAATTGTGTTTGACAAACCAATAATCGAAAAGATCTCAGAGCCATCGAGCCCGAGTGATTGCGCTGTTGTTCCATTGAAAAATTGCAACGGAAGCACGCCCATTCCGACAAGGTTTGAGCGATGAATCCTCTCGAAACTCGCGGCGATCACTGCCTTCACGCCTAACAAACGCGTTCCCTTTGCGGCCCAATCGCGCGATGAGCCGCTGCCGTACTCGTGGCCTGCGAGAATGACCAGCGGAGTATTTGTCTCCGCGTACCTCATCGCTGCGTCGAAGATCGACATCTGTTCGCCTTCGCCATTCTTTGAACCGCCAGTCCGGCTCGGACCGAAATATTTCGTCACGCCGCCTTCGGTCCCTGGCACCATGAGATTTTTGATCCTCACATTGGCAAATGTCCCACGTGTCATCAACAGATCGTTGCCACGCCGGCTGCCGTAACTATTAAAATCCCGAGGCTGAATTCCGCGTGACATTAAATATTTTCCCGCTGGTGAAGTTTCTTTGATTGCGCCCGCGGGCGAAATGTGGTCGGTCGTTACCGAGTCGCCGAAGATTCCAAGTGCGCGTGCCCTGCGGATCTCCTCGATATGTCCCGGCTCCATTGAGAAGTTCTCGAAGAACGGCGGATCATGAATGTAATCGCTTTTCGGGTCCCACTGGTAAATGTCGCCTGTGCTCGATGGAATTTCGTTCCACTTCGGATTTTGGTTCGCAAAATCGCGATAAAATTTGCGGAACGTTTCAGGTGTGAGCGCTCTCTGCATCGTATGCTGGATCTCGCTAAGAGTCGGCCAGAGATCGCGAAGGAAAGTTTCTTTGCCGTCCTTATCCTTGCCAAGTGGATCGCGGGAAAGATCGATGTGAACTCGCCCGGCGAGGGCAAAGGCGACAACCAGAGGGGGCGACATCAGAAAATTCGCTTTGATATGCTGATGCACGCGGGCTTCAAAATTCCGATTTCCCGAAAGAACCGAAGCTGCAACCAGATCGTATTTGTGGATCGTCTTCTCGATGTTTGGATGCAGCGGCCCCGAGTTGCCGATGCAAGTCGTGCAACCGTACCCGACGAGATTGAATCCGAGCTGGTCGAGATATGTTTGGAGTCCGGTCTTTTCCAAGTAATCGGAAACAACGCGCGACCCCGGTGCGAGCGACGTTTTCACGCCAGGATCGACACGCAGACCGCGCTCGACTGCTTTTTTCGCCAACAATCCAGCCGCAATCATCACGCTCGGGTTGCTTGTGTTTGTGCAGCTCGTTATCGCGGCGATCAGGACGCTGCCGTGGCCAATGTGGGTACGCCCATGTAGGAACACTTGGCTCGATTCAGCTTCAATTTCCTTGCCCGGATCGGGTGTTGGTCGGTTTGCAACCATCTCCAGCACGTTAAGTGCTTCGCCGGGGCTGATTCCCTGATCCTCCTTGGTGTCGGTCGAAAACATCGCGCCGTTTCGCGGCGCGCTGCCATTCAATTCGACGACATGCTTTTCGCGAAGATCGACCTGTTTCTTTCCGTAGCCGCCTTCGTGCACTGGTTTTTCCAGCAGCTCGCGAAATTTTTTTCCAAGCTCGGGCAAATTGATCCTATCCTGCGGCCTTTTCGGTCCCGCAACGCTCGGCTGCACGTCCGCCAAATCCAAATCGATATCGACGCTGTAGTCGATTTCGCCTTTTCGGGGCATGCCGAACATCTTTTGCGCGCGAAAATAATTTTCGAACGCCAGGCATTGCTCTTCGCTGCGTCCCGTGGCCCGCAGGTAATCCACCGATTCTTGATCAACGGGGAAATATCCCATCGTCGCGCCGTACTCTGGCGACATGTTTCCGATCGTCGCTCGATCAGGGACCAGCAACGATGCCGCGCCTTCGCCGTAGAACTCCACAAATTTGCCGACCACTTTTTGCGCCCGCAGCAACTGCGTGATGTGCAAGACGAGATCGGTGGCTGTCACCCCTTCGCGCAATTGTCCGGTCATCTGCACGCCCACCACTTCCGGCGTCAAAAAGTAAACCGGCTGCCCGAGCATGCCGGCTTCCGCTTCAATTCCACCAACGCCCCAGCCAACCACACCGAGACCATTGATCATGGTGGTATGCGAATCGGTGCCAACTAACGTGTCAGGGAAGAAAATGTTATAGCCGCGGTCGGTGATCGCGGCGCCGGAGTCACCGACCTCGGTTACAGATGTGCTCAGCACGCCCTTCGCGAGGTACTCCAGATTGACCTGATGCACGATGCCAATGCCCGGCGGGATGAGCTGGAAAGTTTTGAACGCTTGCTGTCCCCATTTGAGAAACTGATAGCGCTCCCGGTTACGCTTGAATTCCATGTCCAGGTTCAGTTCCAGCGCTCGGGCCGAGCCAAAGAAATCCACCTGCACCGAGTGGTCCACTACCAGATCAACTGGCACAAGCGGCTCGATGATTTTCGGGTCGTGACCCAGCTGTTTCACCGCGCTGCGCATCGCGGCAAGATCGACAATTAGCGGCACGCCGGTGAAATCCTGCAAAACAATGCGCGCAACGACGAATGGGATCTCCTCGTTCGCGGGTGATTTCGCGTTCCAGTTCGCCAGCGTTTCGACATCTTTGCGCCGGACCTTTTTTCCGTCGCAGTTGCGCAACACCGATTCGAGGACAATCCGGATGCTCACCGGCAATCGCGAAATTTTGCCAATGCTCTGTTCTTCCAGCGCCGGGAGTGAACAGAAAAATCCTTCACGCCCCTTACCGGCATCGAAATTTTTGAGCGCTTTGAATTCGTCGTTCATCTTGGTTTATACGGTAGACAAGTTCCGCACGCGCGAAGACAACGCAACCCTCGTAAATTCGCGGCGAGACATCACTTCTGGAGCAAATAAAGCTCGGTCGAGTTGAGACTCAGGCCATTCGTTTCGCGCCGGACCGTCAGTGATTCGAAGACGATCCGAAACGTACGAGTCCCATTTTGAAAATCGATCGTCAGATCTTCATCGGGTAACTGATGACCTCTGCTCGACTGAATACGATCGAAGATTCGTTGGAGCGATATTTCCTCTCGGGCGTTATCACCGCCAGTTGTCAACTTCAATGCTCCTTGTTCTATTCCAACCGCCACACCTTCGGAGCGTTTGGGATTCCAAGTCGGATTCGATGCGTAGAGATTGATCCTCCACAATCGACGGAAATCCTGCACGTCGAGAAAACTGTCCGGTTTGCGGCGAACCAAAATAAGCCGGGGGGATTCCTCCTGAGCGACGATGTTGAGCGCTGTGATGATATCTCCTGCGGCCTCCCACGCGATCAACTTCTGCCAATCGCGATAAAGCACGGATGGCTCGAAGATGAGCTTGATCGTAGGTCCGCCATGCGTGGCGATGATATAATTGAGTGTGCTTCGCAGGTTGGTTTCTTCGGCTTTTGAAAGTTCGACCGTTCCGCCAGGCGCCTGTGCATGATCGTCTTTCCACATTCCGTGCGCCTGCAGCATGTGCTTGAGCCGTTTTACCTGGCTAATTTTTGAAATCTCTCCTGCGCTCCACGGCCCAAAAGCGCACAACACCGCAATGATCGCGAGACTTGATGGAATCCACCGAATACCGGCTCGTCGGTGCAGAATAAACACAATCGCCCACGCAAATGTCCAGAGTGCCGCCACGATTCCGATATAACGCGCGAGATCAGTAGAAGTACAGAGAGCGGCGCGAGCGCGCGTGGAAAATTTGTTGTGAACCAGCGCGCCCACTTTTCTTCCGGCCGACTGCGGAGCGGCGAAAGCAGGAGGAAAGCAAGAATGCCAATTCCCGACAAGAGCAGCACCGGCAACGCTACCCAACCGTGCGGCCAGCTTCGGATAATGATGATTTTGATTGCGTAGGCGTAAAGAATCGCAGTGTAGACTGCGACCAGTGGCGCGAGCGCGAATTGAGTGAACGCCTTTAGTCCACGCGGATAATCAGACTCGACATCGAGCGCAGCAAAATCCCGCGGCACACCGGTGAGAAAAAATGTCGGATGAAACAGACCGACCATCAGAAAAAATAAATCGCCGTACTCTTTGCCGAGCTTGAGCTGAAAAAGTTTGTCCGCGCTGAGCATTGCCAATTCCAAGCCGCCCGTCAGGACAACGGTGTAAAGGGTCGCGAGACAAAACCGGACAAATAGGCGCCGGTTAAATTGCCAAAAGCTCAAGCTCTCCGTTCGCGAGAAATGCGCGGAGACAGCAGCGACACAATGCAGTGCCGCCAAAAGAAGCAGCCATTGAATCCAGATGATTCCCGGTAAACGCAGCGGCGAGGCTGGTTGAGCAAAGAACCATCCCGCGAGAACAAACAGGCCGACAATTTCGATGGGCCACGGAGTGAATTTCGGAATTCGTTCGCGCACGATGCGCACGGAAAAAAACAGCGGCATCCCAATGGCCGCAGCCATTGCCAATCGCACACACTGTCCTTCGAGCCACTCATTGTGCTCGGTGTGAATCAGCGTGATCAAGCACGCAGCGCCGATCGCGCCACAAAGAATGTTCCAGGGAAACCGAGTGAAAGCCGCCAACGCTCCCGAACGCCACAGCGCGAACGACGGAAGCGAGAATTTCATTCGTTGCGCATCACTTCAATTCTTCCAGCTTCGCTTTGATCTTTTCGAAATTCGGCAGCTGTCGGGCATCATCGTTGCTCTCTGAGTATTGGATCACGCCATTTTTATCGATGACGAATGCAGACCGTTTGGCGACGCCGCTCATGCCGAGGTTCATTTGCGGCAGGAACGAGTCGTACATCACGCCATAATCCTTCGCGACCTTGTGTTCGTAGTCGCTCAGCAGCGGCACCGTGATCTTCTCTTTCTGCGCCCATGCTTCCTGCGCAAATGGATTGTCGCCACTGATTCCGTACACAGCGGCGTTCAAATCGGTGTAAGCGTTTAGCCCCTGACTGACCTCGCACATTTCCGTGGTGCACGTGCCTGTAAACGCCATGGGAAAGAAAAGTAGCAACGTGTTTTTCTTTCCAAAATTGTCGCTGAGCCTGATCTGCTTCGGCCCATCACCGGTCTTGGTGGATAAAGTGAAATCTGGCGCTTTGGTTCCAACAGCGAGTGGCATAATTGAATCTCCAATTGAGTTAATTTTTGGGCGATAATTCAGTATAAGGTCGACAACTGTGCGGTCAAAAAGAAGATCGCGACTCGTTAAGTCGTTAAAACGCAAAGCCTCCGGTTTCAAAACTGGCGATTCATAACGATTCACGATTCACTAGTCACAACTTCACGTTTTCCTATGGAATTCTTTTGGTGGTTCTTCACGATCGTCCTCTTCGCCGTCGGTCTGATCGGCACGGTCGTCCCAGTTCTTCCGGGCACGACCATTGTTCTCGCCGCCGCAATCATCCATCGTGTCATGCTCGGCCCGGAGAAAAGCATCGGCTGGAAGACGATTGTCGGTCTCATACTGCTTACACTCGTTTCCTATGCGTTTGATTTTCTCGGCGGTTATTTCGGCGCAAAGTATTTCGGTGCGACCAAGTGGGGCGCATTCGGCGCAATCGTGGGCGCGCTCATCGGCCTCTTTTTCGGGATCATCGGCTTGTTCGCTGGTCCGGTGATCGGCGCGGTCGCAGGTGAATTCATCGCCGGCAAACGAATGATCGATGCCGGTCGCGCGGGCTGGGGAAGTTTGCTCGGAAACCTTGGCGCGACCACTGGCAGACTAGTCATCGCGCTGGTGATGATCACGATCTTTCTGGTGAACGTCCCGTCGCCATTTTGATTTTTGACTTTTTGTGTCCGTTCTATCCTCGTAACCCGTGGGTTCTCTTTTCTTCTTTGCTGATTGTGATAAATTAGGAGTCGATGGCAGATGATCGCTGGTGGGCCGTTTGCGGTTCGCTGGAGGAAAGTCCGAACACCATACGGCAGCATGCCGCGTAAAAAACGCGGGCGCCGCAGTTGAAAAATTGCGGTGACGGAGAGTGTCACAGAAAAGACACCGCCGGTTCTTTGAGAAAAGTGCAGGCAAGGGTGAAAAGGCGAGGTAAGAGCTCACCGCTCGCGAAGTAATTCGCGAGGCACGAAAAACCCCATGCGGTGCAAGACAAAACAGAGGAAGGGCAGCTGGCCCGTTTGATCCTCGGGTATCGTCGCATCACGATGCGCGCAAGCGCGTCGGACGCTCGGAGAAATTCGAGTGAGATAAATGATCATCCGGTCGCCACGGCGACCCGACAGAATTCGGCTTATCGCCATCGAAAATAATGAAGGGCGCTTTCGGAAACGAAGGCGCCCTTCGCTTTTCTAGGGTTGTAAATGACCACCTATGCTTCAAGTGTCAGCGGAAGTTCAATCGTAAAGGTGCTGCCGGTCCCACGTGTCGTTTGGCAATCAATTTTCCCGCCATGTTCATTGATGATCTGCAACGTGTGGGCGAGCCCAAGCCCGGTGCCATCGCGCTTGGTCGTGAAAAACGGCACAAACAGATTGCGAGCCTCCTCCTCGGTCATGCCGTGGCCGTTGTCGCCGATGCAGATTAGGACCTTCGAGCCATTACGCTTCGCGCTGACGGTCAAGTTTCCTCCATCGGGCATCGCATCAAGCGCGTTCCGGATCAGATTCAGAATTGCCTCCCAGAGTTGCTCGGCATCGGCGTGAACCGGCGGCAAATCCGCATCGATGGTCTTCTCCAATTCCACGTGTTTCGCATCCAACAATGGCTGCATGAAATTGAGTTTTTCCTCCAGCAACCTCTTCAGCCAAACAGCAGCGCGCTCTGGCTTTGGCATTCGCGCGAATTGGAGGTACTCCTGCAGCACCTGGCTAATTCGCAATACCTGCGAACGCATTTCGCGCAAAAGCGCCTGGCATTGCTCCGGCAAGCGCGCATTGGAATTTACCAGGCTGTTAAGCTCCTCCCCGATCAAATCCAAATTCAGCGAGATTGAGCCCAGCGGATTGCGAATTTCATGAGCGACCTTGGCCGCCATGGAACCAACGGCCGCGAGCCGCTCCGCCTGGAGCTTGGCGTGTTCCAGCCGTCGGCGCTCTTCCATTTCCACCCGCAACGCGGCGGTTCGACGCTCGACCGTTTGCTCGAGAAAATCATGGGAATCGCGGAACGCCGTCAGCAGCCAGACGACAACAAAAAAGAAGGTAAATAGCATGATCGCGTTCCAAACAGGAACTAACGGATGGTGATAAGCCGCTCCGTTTAGCATGTCGCTAATGAACCAGGCCGCCGTGCACAAAGCTCCCACAGCGAATCCCGCCAGTCGTCCGGCAACCCATCCAGCAATACCTGTAGGCAGGAGGTAAAAAGCCGATATTGCCCATTCACGACCGGTGACATAATCAAGAACGCCCAGAGCAATTGTCAGCGCCACAGCTGCGACTATCGCCAGCGCTTTCGATCGCACGGAAAACTCTGCGACAGCCTTCATACGGAAGTCCAGTGCCGAAAAGCTTTGACAAACCGGCTCACACATCCGTTCACGCTCCGGAATTTCCCCACAGTATTAATCGGCTGTGATCCTACAAAGATCGACAGGCAGGAGCGCCGGCGATAAGGCTTTCCTCCGGTAAGGCTTGAGAAAACGTCGGCCGCGAGTAATTGATGCGCTTTGCTCCGGTTGATTCGGCGGGCTTTCTTCGAATGTCAGTTGCCAACCTTATTTTGTTCGAGCAAGGCGTAGCGAAAGTGGCTACGCTGGCCGAGTTGCAGAGTTGCGAGGCATGGAAACGAGCATTTCAGAACAAATGCAAAGACCACCGCTACTATGAGATTGTCGAAGACACGCTGCAAGGCGGCTTCCAATTTCGTTATCTGGTGCTCCAGGATGAGTCAGGCGAGGTGCGGGCAGTGCAGCCCGTGTTCTTTGTTCGGCAAAATCTTGTCGAAGGCGTGCCGGGCGAAATTCGTTTAGTCGTCGATCTTATTCGAAAAATATTCCCGCCTTTCCTGACCATGCGCGCCTTGATGGTCGGATGCGCCGCCGGGGCAGGAGACTTGGGCGTCTGCGACGAAAAAGATGAAGCTTGGGCGGCAAATGCGTTGCAAGCGAGCCTTCGGAAATATGCGCGGCAAAACGGGGCTTCTTTGATTGTTCTCAAAGATTTTCCGGCAAAATCTCGTCCGGTCCTTGAAACATTTTCTTCAAAGGGTTACGCGCGGATCCCGAGCATGCCGATGACGCGCTTGCCGCTTCATTACAAGGATTGGGACGAATATTTTCGCACGCTCAGCAAAGCGACCCGGAAAGATTTGCGCAGGAAATTCCGGAAAGCGGAGCGCGCGCCGAAGATCGACATGCAGATTGTAAACGACATCGCGCCTTACATCGACGAAGCGTATCCGCTTTACCTCGCAGTGCATGAGCGTTCACCGTTAAAGTTCGAGATGCTAACCAAAAATTATTTTCGCGCCGTTGGGCAACGGATGGCGGAGCGAGCGCGTTTCTTCATCTGGCGGCAGTCGGGAAAGATCGTCGCATTCAGCTTTTGCCTCGTTTGTGATGATGCAGTTTACGATGAATGTATCGGGCTCGATTACAGCGTCGCGCTCGATTTACATCTGTATTTTTACACGCTGCGCGACATCATCTCGTGGGCGCTACGGGAACGATTGAAATATTACTATAGCAACCCGCTAAATTATGAGCCCAAGCTACACCTCGATTGTGACCTGGTGCCGCTTGATCTTTACGTGCTGCACACAAATGCGTTTCTCAATCCGATATTTGGTCGCGCTTTGAAATATCTCGGACCAACCCGGCACGACCCGATTCTGCGGCGCTTTCCAAATGCAGATCAGCTTTAAATTGACCCTCCTTGGCCATAGCACGGGTCATTGTCATTCCGACCGAAGTGGAGGAACCTCTTTTCGTCGTGTTTTCGCTTCCTCGATTCGCCTGCAACAATAAGAGATGTCTCGACTTGGCTCGACATGACAAATCAGCCAACACGCGATCGACCTTCGGGGTTTGGTAATCCCTGGCTGCAGCTGGTCTTGAGCGTGGCCTGCGTCTTCGTATCTGAGCTTCTTTTGAAACGCGGCGCCACAGATGTTGCCGAGCCCGACAGTGCGTTTTCCTGGACCGGGATTAACGGCCTGGTGTCGCCGCTGGTGTGGTGGGCCATTCTTCTCATCACTGCGAGCTTCATCAGCTGGCTTTACGTGCTTCGATATATTCCGATCACTCTCGCTTATCCCCTGTCGAGGGTGGTTGACGTGCTGGTGCCGCTCGGTTGCTGGATTTTTCTGGGCGAATTTATCTCGACTTTGCGCTGGTGCGGGATTGCGCTCGTGGTGATCGGCCTGGCGCTCGTTGCCAAACCGGTCGCGCAAATTGGGAAACGCCTATGAGTTTGCTCGCTTTTTCTTTGATCGTTATCTCGCTGCTGAGCTTTGTGGCGGCTCAGCTTGTCTTAAAACGAGCGATGGAATTGTCGGCAAAAAGCGGCTTGCGCCATCCGCGCTACATTTGGCTGGCTACTCTAGGTGTTGCGTTAATGACGATTTCGTTTTTCATCACACTCGGTTTGTTGCAACGATTTGATCTAAGTTATCTTTATCCGTTTCAAGGTTTGAGCGTGATTTTCATTACGCTCATGGCTGCGGTGATACTAAAGGAAAGGTTAAACCTGCGACTGACTATTGGCGCACTGCTCATCAGCGCCGGGATCGTGCTGGTTTCACTTAGCTAAGGCCGGCCAAAGTTGGGTGAGCGCGGCAAAATTGATCGCGCGAATCTCATCGAGAGCCGGAGTCTGAATTTTCGGATGATCGAATTCTGCTGCGAAGCGTTGTTTGCGACGCGCGTAATGTGGCGGCGAATACGCACCGCAAATGTCGCCACCGATGATCCGACAAGACTCCCGCAATTTTGCCAGTGCCCACTGAAGATCGACAACCGTGAAGCGACCGCTCTCCCAATTCGTTACCGCCTCTTCCATGCGCAGACAATCGAGATCGATTGTGATGTAAACATTTTCCCTGGCCAGATCATTTACAAATTGCTGAAAGCGCTCGCGCCAATCGTCGCGAAGAATCGCGCCCGGCCGTTGCCGGTCTTTCTCCGGACGATCGTCTGCCCAGGGATGCACTTCGAGCCTGCCGGTGCGTTCGGCGCGCCGGTTCCCGAAAATTTGATGTGGCCACCAGCATTCAAAGTTACCGCAACCCCAAATGCTCACCCGGCGCACGTTCGGAATCTCCAACGCGCGATTCACCCACCCGCCGCAGGCCCACTTCGGCGGGCGCACATCCCAATCTGGATGATTATCGAACGAAACAAGGACGATTGCTCCGGGAATGCGGCGCACTCGAAGCGCGGTCAAATGATGAAAGTCGCCCGAGCCGTAAAGCAGAAAAGCCGCGGCGAGATGTATCTCATGTTCGCGATAAAATCTTTCGATCAAGCGCGGCCGTGCTGAGAAGCGTAGCTGCGGCCCCCAACTGCGCGCATCGACTATAGGTAAATCCCATGGCTCGCCTTGCCAGGCGTCATCGAGATTCAGATGATGTGCGCGCAATTCCAAAGGCGGTTACGAAAATAAAAGCGATGGCCCTTGAGACCAAGATCAAGAAGTTACGCAAACATACCGCCCGACGAAATTTTTTTGACGTTGTGCGGTACGCTTTTCGGATCTTCGCACATCAGTCGTCCATTGTCCTCGGCAGCGCGTGGGCTTTTGCCGGCGCTGTGCTGGTCATTCTCGTTGGCAGCTTGTCATCAACACAGCCACCACTGTCGTCACTTTCCTCATGGTGTTTCTTATTCAGAACACACAAAATCGGGACACTAAGGCGGTGCAGTTAAAGCTGGATGAGCTTATTCGCGCCATCAAGAGCGCGCGCAACGAACTGGTTGATCTTGAAAATCTCTCCGATGACGAACTAAAGAAACTCGAAAAACAATTCCAGGACCTGCGCCAAAAGGCGGAACACCGCGTGAAGCATTCTCGCGACGTCGAGCCGGCTCAGTCGCGCTGAGCCACACGCTTGGCATATGCTTGGTCGAATCGCCTGTTCGGCGCGTCAATCGGTGGTCCCCTCCACCGTGATTTTTTCCTCCGCAAACTGTCCGCGACCGACTGCGCGAACATTCCATTCGCCTGCCGCGAGCCTCCAGAAAAAGCGGCCATCGCGTTGTGGTAACAGTGGCACGCTGTTCACAAACCACTTCACCTCTCCACCCAGCGCCGCTGTAAGTTCGATCATCTGCTGCGACGGTGGCAGAACAGGATCGATCTGGTAGCGCGCGTTGCGTGGCGGATTAGTGATGCGAAAGTCGGATCGAACGTGCGCGCCGATGGTGTTGTCGCGGCTCGCGCACCAACGGCTGTATGCATCCGGCAAAAGCAATTTTCCGTCGCTCGCAAAGTAGTCTGCCGAATCCTCGCGCGGCTCCGTTCCGGCTAGAAATAGTTCGCTCAGTGTTGCCAAACTAAACCGGGAAGGAAGTAACCCTGTCGTCTTGCAAATTTCGCGGCGCACCAGTCTTTCATTCTCCATCGGCGGATCGAGCGGGTGATCGCGCCGCAGTAGCTCTTGCATCACTGCCGCCCAAAGCGGCGTCGCCGCGCGCACGGCAAAGGTATTGCGCATGGGGTGTCCGTCGAAATTTCCTGCCCATACTGCGACCGTGTGCTCTTTGTCGAATCCAACGGTCCACGCGTCGCGGAAGCCGCTGCTAGTTCCAGTCTTTGCGGCAATCCGTTGCTCAAAGGCCAGCGGCGAATGCGTTCCGAAGCTTTTTTGTCTCGCGTCGTTATCGCACAAAATATCGGTGACAATTGCCGTCGCCTCAGTCGAGGCGATGCGCGTGATCGGCTGATGCTCCGCCGTCAAAAATTTTGCACGCATCGTAGTCCCGCCGCGAGCCAATCCAGCGTAGGCAGCGGCGAGATCAACAAGGCGCGTTTCGGCATTTCCCAGGACGAAGCCGGCGCCGTAATCGGCCAGACCCTGTGGAAAATCGAAGCCCCATTTTTCCAGTTGATAAAATGCCGGGCGCGCACCGAGCTGGCTCAGCGTGAACACCGCTGGCACATTCAGCGAACAGCCAAGCGCTTCCCGCTGGGTTGCGCCGTTTATTTGCGAAACGGCGTAATTCTCCGAGCCAACCATGGCACGAATTGCGCCGGTGGCGTTTTCGACTACCACCACTGCAGCTTGCGTAATGTCATGCCGATTTAACGCCGACAAATGCGAATGCACCAAACGTTCGATCGTGGTCTGCAAATCCAGATCGAGCGTTGTCCTTACTGTGCCGCGCAATCCCGGGTTTCGCGCCACTACTGGATCAACAAAATGCGGGGCAAGACGCAGCAGATCGACGTGCACGATTTTCGGCGGCTGCGCGAGCAACGATTGCTGATCGCGCGTGATGACTCCAAGATCAACGAGCCGCGCGAGCGAGCGAGCATATTTGCGGGTTGCTTCCTCCGGACGTCGCCACGGATTCAGCCTAGTCGGCGCTTGCGGCAGGCCAGCCAGAAAAACTGCTTCGCTCAATGTGAGATCTCGCGCTGGTTTGTCAAAGTATGCGCGAGCAGCGGCTTCCGGTCCGATCCGGCGATTGCTATAGCTGGTGCGATTCAGATACTCGGCAAGAATGCGTTTCTTACTCCAGCGTCGCTCCAATTTCCAAGCGACGATTGACTCGTAGAGTTTCCTGCTCCAGCTGCGTCGATCACGACCCGTTGCCAATTTCACGAGCTGCTGTGTGATGGTCGATGCGCCGGAAATGATATGACGCGATCGCAAATTGCGCACGCACGCGGCAGCTGTCGCGCGCCAGTCAATGCCGCGATGTTCGTAAAACCGCCGGTCTTCCAGCGCGACGGTGACGCGCGGCAGCCACGGCCCCATCTGATCGAGCGGAACCGGAAATTGCGTGCGCGCCTCCGGTGAAGCGAGCTCGGCAATTTCGCGACCGCGACAATCGAGCAATGTCAAAGTTCCAGCGGGCGGTTTTTTGAGTTCGTCAGGAATCGGCAGCCACCAAATGATCGCAGTCGCTAGGACCATTCCCGTGCAAATTAGGAATGACAGACAGATCAATCGGCGGAGATGACGCATAGGCTTGAAGGCGAAAGGCCGGAGAAACGGCTGTCGTACATCGGCGCGACCTGCGTCGCTGGCCAGCGGAATGTTCCTGCCGCCGTGGCGCGCGCCAAAACGGAATAGGTGCCGGAGCCTGGATCGACGATGTCAAAATACAGGAGCGCCGAACGATCGCGCATCTCGGAGTACGAGAGGCCCAGCAAACGATCGTGCGGATCGGGCGGCGGAAGCTCGAAGAATTTTCCGACAAGCGCGAGATTTGGATTCACCACCTCCAGACCCGCTGGCAACGCATCCTCAAGCGCCACAAAATTTTGAAGCTTTCGCGTGTTCAGCCGATAGGTGACGAGCAATTGATCGCCCAGCTTTAAGGGCGCATCCGAAGTGCCAACGCGCTTTGCATCGGTCAGATTTTTCACGACTCGTTCGATGCGAAATCCGCGATCCACCCGATCCGTATCGACTTCGCTGGTCGAATACGCCGCCTGCATCAGAAACGTGAGGGCGCTCTGATTGAGTCCTTTGATCACAAGATCACTGTCCATTTTACGGCCGAGCCACGCAGCCGAGCGGCCATTTTTTGACATCACGCCCGGCGGCTGCGTCACCTGTAACGGCGTCGCCGTTTCCGTCCCGAGCATTGATTTGAACGCGAGCAGCAGCCACAGATTTTCCTGCGTCGAAAGCGATCCTGCCGATTCCATCAGCTTCGACATGCGGGCGCGCGCCTGCTGTTTCTTTTGCTTGGTCCACGTGGGCGGCGAGACGACATCGAACGCAAAGGCGCGCATCGCCTCGGCGCGCGTCATGGATGTGAACGTTGCCGGATTAAACGCGCGCTCCTTGACTGGCGTATCGATTTCACGCAGCAGTTGCTGCCGCTCGCGCGCCATTATGTTTTGCCGACGCAGCGCGATCGCCAGCAACGCGCGCTCTTCGTCGCTCCCCTCGTTCCGATGCAGATACAATTCCTGCGATTCGTTGCGGAAATCGTCGTCGCCTCCCGATTGCGTGAGCACGAAAAGGGCAAAGTATTTTTCAAATCGCGATGCCGGGAGCTGGCCTTTCAGGATTTTGTTTACCGCGCCGGCGAGTTTCTCCTGCAATTCCGGAGGCGCCTCAAAACCGGCATTGATCGATTCGTTCACCGACCATAACGCCTGGCAAGTGACAAAACCGTTCCCTGTGCCACCTCCGGGCCAGTAGGGAAGCATCCCGTCGCTCAGCAGTGAATCGGCGTACTGTTTCATCCCGCGCTCGAGCGTGGCGCGATATTCGGCGTCGCGTTCCTGAAGATCGGGCAAATAGGCCAGGAGATTTGCCAGCAAACTGTAGCCTAAAAGCTTCGTTGAGATTTGTTCGAAACAACCGTGCGGATACTCGAGAATCACGGGCAGACCCGAGATTTCCGGCAGCCACGGTGAAGTTGAAATCGTGGTGCTGAAATGGCCACGACCGTGCTTCCAATCATCAGGCATCAAGCGGTGCGCATCGAATCTCGACTGATCGGGACGAAACGAGCCGGCCACGCTTTCTTTGCGCACAACCGTCGGCGCTTGGACCGGAAGCGTGATCTCCACCGCATCCGACATTTTGCCATTGGAGTTCGAGACCGCTTGGAAGCGGATTTTCGCCGGCACAAGATCGGCGTCGGTAACTTTCGCCTTGAACCGGAATACCGTTGCAGCATCGCGCCGCGAGGGCTGGGTTGCCGCCTCCACACTGAGTAATTTCAAGTTTGCGTCGGTGACGCAGCGCGCCGTGATCCCATCGCTTTCCGCAAAGTTTTGCCGAACCACAGCGCGCAATTCGACTTCATCGCCATCGCGCAAAAAACGCGGCAACGCCGGATCAATCAGCAGCGGCTTGGATATTTTCACCGTCTGCGCCGCATCCGCTCCGAATTGATTCGCCTTCGTCTGGCCGACGGCCACGATGCGATACGTGGTCAGATTATCCGGAGCGATGAATTCAAAAGCGACCTTGCCGTTAGCGTCAGTTTTCAAACTGCCTTGCCAATACGCCAGTGTGCGAAACTCTTTGCGGACATTTTTGATGTTCGAGATCGCTTCCTCGCCGCCGTCGCCGATCGTGAATCCTTTTTGCGTCAAACTGAGCTTGGCAAGACTATCGATGTAACCGTGGAGCGCCTCGTAAGTGCGCACGGAAAAAGGATTTCTCGGATAAAATTTCTCGCCGATCGCCGGTAACTTCCAGTCGCCCAATGTAAGCACGGCGTCATCAACCGCGAACACCAGAAGATCGGCATCGGGAACTGGTTTCTTTTCGGAAGTCACGCCTATTTCGCCGCGCACCAAGTCGCCGGGTTTCGCTGTTGCGCTCGCGAGACGCGGCTCGATTTTTAGTTCCCGGTCCGGCCGGCTCACTGCGATATCGGTGTAAGCGAAACGTTCCCGGGGAAGTTCATTGTTGCCGCCGGGTTTGACGAGATAAATCGAGACTGTCGCATTCGGCGCATATTCCTTTTTGATGGGCAACTCGATCCTGCCGGCGTTGCCTTTTACTGGAACAAGCAAGGTATCGAGCACGTCCTCCGTCTCCACCGAGACCCAAGCGACGCCGCCAAACGGCGCTTGGATCGTCAACGCAGCTTTATCGCCCGGTAGAAATGGCTCTGCGCGATGTTCGATCTTAAATGTAGTCTCATTTACCACCGGCAATTCGGCCGGCTTTTCACCCGTGACGGTCGTTTCATCGCTGACGAGCGGGGTCGTGATTTTCATGGCGCTAACAGCAACGACGTAACGGCCGGTCTCGCTCGTTGGGAAAATCAGTTCAGCAGGCGTTTTCGATTCCTGTGACGCCACCTTCGCAAACTGATCGGTGTTGCGATAGCGATAAACAAAAGGTGCGATCTGCTCCTTGACTGTCTTTGTCGTGACATGAAAAAGGTCGGCCCGAACAGGAACGCCATTCAGTTTTTGATCCTGCGGGTCCAGCGCGTCGACCTCAACTTTGATACCAGGAGGCTCGATCACCTGCTCTTCGCATCGAACGCCGAGACGGGTTTCTGCCGGGAAAAGCGTCGCCATTTCGCCGCCCGTCAGCGTTTGGCCGTCGATCGAAGTTACGTCCGCGCGCCACACGACATGCACGTGTCCGATCGCAGGATTGTCTTTGAACGGCGATTCGCACGCGAGGGTCGCGAATCCGTGCGCATCAAGTTGGGCATCGCCTTCGATTGTTTTTATCTCTTCAGTATCGGCATCAAGTCGCGGGCCAACTTCGGCGTAAGCGTTGAAACGTTTTCGATAAGAGCCCTCGTCCTCGGCGCCATACTCAGCGGATGCTGTCCAGGTCGCTTTCCAGTGCACGCGCGCCCCCGCGTTCGGCGCGCCATGAAAATAGACCGAGGAAACCCGAGCGTGTGCGGTCGTCCCAACCTCAGGCGTAGTCGCTTCCACGATTACCGAGAACAGCGGAACGCGATACTCCTGAACGTTAATCGTGGCGACGCCTTCGTAATCACGGCCCGCGAGGCGACAACGAATTTCGTAAATCCCAAGTTTAACCTTTTCCGGCACGTTCCATTCCCCTTCCCATCCTCCGTAAGGTGAAAGGTTGGCGTTACCTTCACCGACGACGCGGCTGCCATCGGCTTCTGTGATATCCCAGTGAACTTCGCCAGCGGCCGGAATCGTGAGCACCCCGTCATTAACGTCGCGCACCAGGGCCTTCATCTTCACTGTCTGACCAGGTCGATAGAGATTGCGATCCGTAATAATTTCCGCATGCGGCCTTCGTGCCCGAGGACTGTAATCACTCCCGGAGGGATACGATGTAGTTTCGGCAAATTGCAATGCCGGCCCGGTCGCGGTGTCCGCGATAAACAGATGTGTGTTCCGAGCTTTGGGATTCTGAATTTTCGGGAACACCGAATCCTTCGCGAACTGCGCGATGCCGTTCTTATCAGTGATGGCGCGGTCGACTTCGATGTTTTCCTCAGTTACCGCCCGTACCGGTACGCCCTCTACGGCACTTGCGTCGGACATTTTCGCCAGACGCAGAAGGACGATTGTGGGGGTTCGTTTTTGCGTCAGCAGATAATCGTTGACGCAAATGATCGATCGGTTTCCAACGACCCGCCCGTCAGCTAAGGTCGCGCTCGCTTCAAAAAGATACGCGCCTGCGAATCCTTCATTTGCCTGTGGAGTGCAGCGAACGTCGCGCCGCGTTTCGATATCGCCGCTCGTCGCGTCAAATGTGCCGCTGCTCGTCACCGGCAGTTGAAAAGCGTCAACGAACAATTCGGTTTGAAACTGCTTCGAGAACCCTGTGCGCGGGTCGATTACGGCCTTGCCTGTTACAGGATCGGTAGCGTCCTTCTCAACTTCTCTGACTCGTGCCGTGACTGCCGATAATTTCTCTGCTGGGATGCGCGCCAGTTTCCATGTCACCTGTCGGGTGTTGATCTGGAAAAATGCAAAGCGCAAATCCTGGCGGGCACGCGCAAACACCTGCGAGGACGGAAAGACCAGGCAGGATTCCTTCGGGCGAAAGGTTGCGCCCCAGCGTGACTCAGCAGCGAGTCCGTAGCCGCGATCCCCTTTTAGTTCCGGCGAAATCGTGACCCTATAGCGCTGTTTGAGATCGAAACTGCCCGTGATTTCAATCTGGTCGCTGCTCGCGAGGAGTTTGATTTTGTCCACCGCAGGCTCGACACGGATGCGTTGCGGCGTCACTTCCACTGGATCGATGTAGTCGTTGAACTTGATCCGAATTGCTGGCTCCTCGAGCGCATGATTGAACGTGCCGACCCATTCCACCTTGAGCGATTCGGTTTTTCCCAGTGGGATTACTTGCAAATAAGGAAGCGGGCGGCGGCTTTTCGCATCGAGCAAGCCGTTCACGATGAGGTCAAACGTGCGTCCGAGGGGAAGTGGCTGTCGCGGCCCGACCCTGAATCCTGTCGCTTCCGGCGGGCCCGCACTTTTCTCCTCGATCGTTTGGATTACCTCGACGGGAAAACGCTCGTGCGAATCGCGGTCTTGAAAATAAATGTGCTCAGCCGCCTCGGTGAGGCTAACTGCATAAGTGGAATCGAGATAGATTTGCGGTCGCGCAGACAGTTGCTCGCGTTCACCGAAATCACTGGTAATCGCAAACTTTGGCGTCGTAAATTCGGCGCTCCAATCTTTCACAACGAACGGTTTCCCGTTCGCGTCTTTCAGACCGGGAGCCAGCTTCAAACGATGACGCGCGCCAGCGATGACGCCGCTGACGGTGAACACGCCTTCCGTCTGGCTTTTCCAAAGGAACGTGCCGTCGAGTTTCGGTTCGCTAACAAACGGAGGAGGCTGATTACCGACATCGATAAGATCAGGAGCCACTATCGTCACGGGAAACGTGATCGTGATCTCATCGCCCTCGGCAATTTTTCCTCCGGACGGTTCGATCACGATTCCGCCGGCATCAGGTTTTGCATTCGAAGATTCCTCTTCCTGATCTTCATCGCCGTCGGGTCGCGCCAAGCTGGCGGCAGGCGGACCGAATGCGAGATCGCAGGCTGCAACAAGCAAGATCGCTGTGAAAAATGTGCGGTTCATTCGGGTTGCGGACCAAGTTCGCTAATCCGGCGAAGATCGGCATCGGCTTCGCTGGTCTTGCCAATTCGTCGTTCGCATTTTTCCCGTTCACGCAAAGCAAGGACCGTTTCGTGGATGTTGATCGAGCGCGTTTGCGATTGGATTGCAGCAGGAAAATCAGCGCGCTCGGCCTCGGCGATACCCCGGCAGAACCATTTGATTGGATCGTTCGGATCTAATTCAGTCGCCGTGCGCACCTGCGTTAGCGCCTCCTTCACGTTGCCGAGGTTATAGAAGCTGGTCGCAGCTTCGAAATGCGCGGCTGCGGATTTGTCATTGATTGCCAGTGCGGACTGGGGATCGGCGACCGCCAGCGTGAACTGTTTCAAAGAGCGCAAAACGCCGGCGCGCGCCACGAGCGCATCTACATTCTTCGGGTCTTGCGCAAGAAGCGCATCATCCGCGCCGAGCTCGCGCAATGCTTGTTCGCTGACATGTCTGTCCTCCGCACGCGCGAGCTTGTCGCTTACTTGCAACTTTGCTGCGTCTTCCGTGCGACCGAGGTCCAGCAGGTCCTCGGCCGTTTGGATGCGGGCGCGCATTGATGCGGGCTGAAGTTTTAGCGCCCGCTCGGCGTCATCGAGCGCCAACAACGGCCGGCCGGCGAGAGTGAAAAGCCGCGCCCGATCGAGCAACAATGTGACGTCATTCGGTGATTTGCTGATCTGCGCGTCGAGCGCTTTGATGCGCGGCAGGAACTGTTGCAATCGCTCGAACTGCGGCAGCCATTCTTTCACCTGCGGATCGGTGGGATCCATTTTGTTCGCCTTCGCCATGTCGGCGTAAGCCGCATCCCATTTGTGCAGGCGGAGGAAAGCGCATGCGCGCAAGACGCGACGCGCGGCCGAATCCTCCGCGGCGATTGCTTTCATCCGGTAAGCCAGGTGGTCTTCCCAACGCTCCTGCGCCGCGCACAATTCTGCGAGACTATCGTAATCACTCGCGGCATCGGCTCTCGGCGGCTTTGTCGCGAGATATGCAAGCCAATGCCGTTCCGCGCACTGGTACTCCTTGCGCTTGAAGCACAGGGCGCCGCGATAATCTTCGATCGCCGGTGCAGCGCGGCGGCCTCCTGCTTTTTGCCACGCATCGAGCGTTTGCTGCAGGCGATCGAGGTCTTCGATTTTCAGTTGCGTCTGCGCGAGTGTGTCCCAAGCATCGAAATCGTTTGGAGCGATGGCGACAATCCGCCGGTTCAATTCGCTAATCGCTGGCTGATCATTCGCATCCTCGGCTGCCTTCAATTGCAGGCGCAGTTGCCGAAGCTCCTGCGTTTCTGCTGCGACTAAGGCGGTGCTCCCGAGCAGAGTAAGAACGGCGATTACGAGCGCTCTCAATTGGTGGTCGATCTTGGCCGCAGCGACGGGACACTTCAAGCAATTTCGCGTGCGCAAACGGAATTACGGCTTCCCAGCGGTCATGTGCCCTCGACCCCGAAAGCCTTCGGGGTCGTTCCTTGGGGATTTTGCGCCTTCCCGGTTCGCAGAAAAACTTTGCCGCTGGGACAGAGCTTGAAAACTTCACAACGGCCGCAATCCGGCTTACGCGCATAACATCGGCGGCGCCCGTGCCAGATGAGCCAGTGACTCCAGTTAGTCCAATGCTCGCGGGGCACGAGCTTCATCAGATCGCACTCGATTTTTTCTGCGTGCTTGTGCTTCGTCAGGCCCAGCCGCTGCGAGAGACGGATGACATGCGTGTCCACCACGATGCCTTCATTCTTGTGGAAGGCGTTGCCCAGCACCACGTTTGCAGTCTTACGTCCGACCCCCGGCAAGGCGCATAGCTCCTCCATCGTCTCGGGAACCTTTCCGCCATGTTTCTCGACGATTGCGCGCATTGAACCGCGAATGCTTCTCGCTTTGTTACGATAAAAGCCCGTGGATTTGATCGCGTTTTCCAACTCGGCCTGCGGCGCGTCCACATAATCTTTCGCCGTGCGATACTTCTTGAATAGCGCGGGCGTGACCATATTTACCCGCTTGTCGGTGGATTGCGCGGAGAGAATTGTCGCTACAAGCAGCTGGAGCGGATTACGAAAATCCAACTCGCAATGCGCGGTTGGGTAAACTTTCGGCCAAACCTTGATCAATTGTTTTACGCGCTCCCGAGTTGTCATCTGGTCATTATTCTCCGGGCCTGCTATGGATTTCAATCCAACGATGGACAAATCAGCGGCGGAGCTAATTGATCGTCGGCCAATTGCCACCCGAAATCGAAAATGGGCGCAGGCGGCGACTGGGTGGCTCGCTGCACGAAACGTTTCGCCGAACGCAATTTCGATCGCGGGCATGTGCGCGTGCATTGTAGCAGGATTCGCGCTCGGCATGACTTCGATTACTGACTATCGAATCTTGTGGCTCGTCGCCGTGCTTGGTGCGCAATTGCGCCTGACCGCGAACATGCTCGATGGAATGGTCGCCATCGCGTCGGGTCGCACTTCAAAAATCGGCGAGCTCTACAACGAAGTGCCGGACCGCATCTCAGACGCGGCCGTTTTCATTGGAGCCGGCTTCGCGTGGGGCGGAAATGTTACGATCGGGTACATCGCGACCATTTTAGCAATCTTCACCGCTTATGTTCGTGCCGCAGGAAAAATTGCCGGCGCAGCTAACGAGTTTTGCGGACCGATGGCAAAACAACATCGGATGTTAGTCATCACGCTAATCTGCTTATACTCGGCGATCGCACCGCGTTCCTGGCAGATGATCACGTTCAACGATTCGCAGATCGGTCTGATGGCTCTTGGCCTTGTTGTGATCATCGTGGGCTGCGTTATGACCGTTATTCGCCGAATAGGCCGAATCGCACGGGCGCTGAAATGAGCCAGGTTACGCGCGAACGACTCTTTGGATTTCGCCACGCCTTTGACGATCGCGTGACCGTTGTTCTGACGCTGGTGGCTCTCATTCTGTTCCTGTTGGCACCGCTGCTGATTTTTATCGTGACCCGGGCGGCCAAGAGCACTGCCGATAAGAGAAGGGAACTATGGGACCGCTATCGCTCGTGGATTTGGCTGGCGCTGGTAATCCTCATTCCCATTCTGGCGGGCGCTTTCTGGACAATCCTGGCAGTGGCTACTCTAAGTTTTCTTTGCTATCGCGAATATGCGCGCATCACCGGCCTGTTTAGGGAAAGGACGATCAGTCTTATCGTGGTTATCGGTATTCTCCTCATCACTTTCTCAGCGCTGGATAACTGGTATCGACTCTTTGTTGCGTTGTTTCCGTTGACAGTCGCGTTGATTGCCACCGGTGGATTGATCGCCGATCAGCCGAAAGGCTACATTCAACGCGTCGGCTTGGGTGTACTCGGCTTCGCTCTTTTCGGAAGCGCGCTCGGCCATCTTGGCTATATGGCCAACGATTGGAACTATCGGCCGATCCTGTTGCTCATCATCTTCGCCGTGGAGCTCAATGACATCTTTGCTTACATCTGCGGCCATCTGTTTGGTCATCGAAAATTTATCCCCAACACCAGCCCGAACAAAACGGTAGGAGGCGCGCTCGGCGCAATCGTAATGACCACGCCACTCGTTGCGCTCGGCGCGCATTTTGTTTGGTTCAACACGGTGCTCGACACACCGGTCTGCTTGCTGGGTCTCGGCATTATTGTCAGCATCGTCGGACAATTCGGCGATCTAATGCTTTCCTCTATCAAGCGTGATCTTGGCCTCAAGGACACGGCAAAACTCATTCCCGGGCACGGCGGCATTCTCGACCGCTTCGACAGTCTGATTCTTGTCGCACCTGCCGTGTTTCATTACGTGAACTACTTTGTCGGCTTCGCTGTTGGGCAACCGGAACACGTCTTTAGCGGATAGGAAATCGGATGGAACCCTGGAAACTTCAGCCTGCGCGCGACACCGGTTTAACTCCGAGCGAGCGGCTTCGCAGTATTCGCCGCGAAAGCGGCCTGCTCGAAAGGCTCGCGCACCACCTCTCATTTTCGATTCTTCGAATGTATTTGGCGACCGCTCACCGGCTGCAAATCATCGGCCGGCACCATTTGCCGGCCCATGGGCCCTTCATTCTGGCGGCGAATCATTGCAGTCATCTCGACGCGGTCACCCTGGTGGCGGCATTTCGACCGCGTCATCGCGAACGCGCCTTTCCCATCGCCGCCGGCGACGTTTTCTTTCAAACCAAGGCAGTCAGCGTCTTTTCAGCGATCGGTCTAAACGCGCTGCCAATGTGGCGAAAAAATTGTGGACCTCACGCGCTCGCAGATCTGCGCCGCAAATTGGAGGAAGAAAAATGCATTTACGTCATTTTTCCCGAGGGCTCGCGCAGTCGCGATGGCCGCATGGCCTCGTTTAAGCACGGTCTCGGAATGCTGGTTGCCGAAACGCGGGTACCAGTCGTGCCTGCGTTCATCGCGGGGACATTCGAAGCATTGCCGCCCCACCGGAAAATTCCGCGTCCCGCACGAATCAAAATCGTCATTGGCGCGCCACTGGATTTTGCAACTACCCCAAACAATCGCGAGGGCTGGTCGCAGATCGCGCAGAGCGTGAAATCTTCAGTCAGCGATCTTGGCAATCAATCGCGCCCTGTGTAGGCCTCGAGTTTCTGCGCCAGATCGGGTGGAACGTGGGCAACAATCACTGCGTCGTTGCCTTCGTAGCGCAGTTCCAGCACGTGACCGACCCGATGAATCTCGGCGATCAATGCGCTCTCTTTTGCAGGGATGCGGAAGCGTGAGCGCAACCGCCATGAGCTGAGCGCATTCTCCAGCGCATGCACGAGTTTGTTCACGCCTTCACCGGTGCGCGCGGAAATCGCTACGCTGCCAGGAAATTTTTTAACGTAAGTTTCGGCCAGCTCTCGGTTTTCGAGATTATCAATCTTATTGAATACAATCAGCGTTTGTTTTCCAAACGCGTCGAGTTCTTTAATCACAGCATCGACTGCTTCCATCTGCTCGTCCACGCGCGGATGGCTAAGATCGACAATGTGAATAAGCAGATCGGCTTCGCTCACTTCTTCGAGCGTTGCCTTGAACGATTCGATCAATGTGTGCGGGAGTTTTCGCAAAAAACCGACCGTATCGGTTAGAAGGACCCGCTGTTTGTTAGGCAAAACGAAGCTGCGCGTGGTGGGGTCCAGCGTGGCGAAAAGTTTGTCGGCGGCGACAACATCGGCGCCGGTAAGCAAATTCAACAACGTCGATTTGCCTGCGTTGGTGTAGCCAACGACTGCTGCTACAGGCCACTGATGTCGCTTGCGACCTTGGCGGTGGATGGCGCGAGTTTTGCGCACTGCTTCCAGCTCCCGCTCGAGCCGCGCGATGCGGTCCTGCACGCGGCGACGGTCAACTTCCAATTGTGTCTCACCGGGCCCGCGCGTGCCAATCCCGCCCGTCTGCCGGGACAAGTGATGCCACATCCGGGTGAGGCGGGGCAAAAGATATTGCAATTGCGCCAACTCGATTTGCAATCGACCTTCCCGGCTGCGAGCACGCTGCGCGAAAATATCCAGAATCAGCTGTGTTCGATCGAGAACTTTGCGCGCTAATAAATTTTCGAGATTCCGACCCTGCGCCGGTGAAAGTTCATCGTCAAAAATGATCGAGGTCACACGCCGGTCCTGACACGCGTCCTTAATCGATTCAGCTTTGCCGCGGCCGATGTAGTAGGGAGCCGTTGGCTTCGGTAATTTTTGCGTGACGGTATCGACCACCTCTGCGCCGGCGGAATTGGCTAGCTCAGCGAGTTCTTCGAGCGAATCCCGCAGGTCCCATTTTGAGACGCCCTCCTTTTCGAGACCGATCAGAAGTGCGCGCTCATGCGTTTTTTGCGGACGAGTCTCAATCATTCCTGCGCGCAACTCCGAAAGCGTTGACGAGTTGCCAAATCCATTTCACAGCTTCGTTGTGAGTGAAAAGCGATAGATTCAGCGGCTCAAAATTACTTTGGTTGCGAAACCACGTCAACTGTCTCTTGGCATAACGCCGGGTCGCTTGCTGAATTTCGGCGATGCATTGCAAGATCGAAATCTTGTCTGCCAGCAATTGACGGATCTCGCGCAGGCCGATCATCTGCGCAGCAGTCGCACTGGTCGCTCTGGCGGCTCGCACTTCTTCGATTACGCCCTTTTGGAACATTGCTTGCACTCGATCATTGATTCGGGTGTAAAGTTCCTCTCGGTCGCGAAAGATGAAGACGCCTGTAGCCGGGATCGTGGATCTCCGCGGACCGGGGTCACCGACCCCGGCTACATCTGCCGAAAACGGTTTCCCCGTTGTCAGGCAAATCTCAAGGGCTCGTGTTAGGCGGCGGCGATTTTTGGTGTCGATCTTCCGCGCCGCTTCGGGATCGAGTCGAACGAGTTCGGAGCGCAATTCATCTAAACTCATCGCGTTCAATTTCTCGCGTAGCTTTGGATCGGACCCCGGCAGAAGCGCCAATCCGTCGGTGAGCGCCTTGATATACAGCCCGCTCCCGCCCACAACGATCGCGATCTTGTTGCGTGAGTGAATTTCGTCGATAGCGCGCAAGGCGGCTCGGCGAAATTTCTCGGCGTTCATCTCTTCGTGAAGCGGCATTGTGGCGACGAGATGATGCGGCACTTTTGCCAGCGTTCGGGGTTCGGGCTTGGCCGTCAGAAGATCGAGTCCGCGATAAATTTGAAACGCATCCGCGCTGATAATTTCCGCGCCGATTTCGCCCGCGACATCGGCAGCCAAATCAGATTTCCCGCTCGCAGTTGGGCCGACGATGAAGAAGGTGTGCGGCATCGAATCAAACTGTAGGGCGTTTCTGTGAAATGCCGCAAACGTAACTCCGCGTCTGATAGAGACGCGCTATGATCATTTGTTCCCAAAAAATCGGGAGACGCCACGCTAGAAAGCGCGCGTCTCCCAGTAAGAACGATTGACTCCGTCAGCGTGGCTGATGCTCGCTGGATTTCGCGCCACTCACCACCAGTCTCCGCCCGAGGAATTCCTTGTCGTGCAATTCCTGCACGGCACGTTTGGCTTCCTCGATGGTCTGCATTTGTACAAAGGCAAAACCCTTGGAGCGCTGGTTGTGCCGGTAGCTTACAACCTCCGCATTTTGCACGTGCCCTACGCCGTTAAACAATTCAAAGAGATCGCTCTCAGTAGCGTCAAAAGAGAGGTTGCCGACATAAAGACGCGGCGATGTGACTTCAACAACCTCAGGTTTTCGCGGTGGGCGCGAAGGGTGCGTACCATTGCGTGCGGTCGCTGCTCTTTTCTTTGCGGCGCCACCGTTTCCAAAAAATTCGACCACCCGCTGCCAGAATGTCTTTTTCTGAGTTTTCGCTGCTCCTTGCTGACGCCGAAATCGTTCGTGATTTCCTTTGCGTCGGCCCCCACCGCGCGAGCGGCGTGAGCGTCTTCCGGATGAATAAGAGTTCATAATAATCTTCACGTTTGACCCAATTGTTAAATGGGCGGAGCGCCCCGGAAACATTCGGGACACCGTCCGCGGCGCGCGAATCACCGATGGTCCAATCAAACAAATTGCAAGCACTCTGCGACGCCGCTGAAAACTCCGCCTCGTCGAGCCGGAAATAGACTTTTCTCGAACCGCAAACCGGCGCACTCAACCAACGACGCAGTAAGGATGCAAAGATTCGCATCATGGTTCCAAAAAACCTGAATCGTAGTAGAAACCGGACGCTCGGAAGATCGAAGAAGATTCCCGACATCTCGGTCGAGATTATGCCTCCTTCGGCCGCGATTGCAAGTGGCGCTTACGATCTGTGCGCTTGCTGCCGCCACCAGATGCGCGGTCATCCCGAGCGAAGCGAAGGATCGCTCAAAGGCTCCTGGAGCACGCTAATCTGGCTCGGGTGTAACAGACTTCGTAGGGGAGGTCCCTCGCTGTCTCCGCGGCTCGGAATGACAGGTTAGCGCGTTATTTGGTCTCGCAGAGAATAGGCGCGTGATTTCAAATATTCCCGCGGACGTTCGCCGCGAATCGGCCGCATAAAATATCGCAATTCGCGTCGGGTCAGTCTTGGCTCGTAGCCGAATTCCGGCATCAGATCGCGGCAATGCCACTCCACCCATCCGATTTCGTCCTCGGAAAGCTCGCGCTGCCAGCGTGTCACGGGTTCGGTGCTGATCTGCGAAAAGTGAATGCGCGCCGCTGAGTTGCCGCTCCAGAACTGGCCCACTTTTGTGGGCGTAAGAACTGTAGCCCGGTCGAAGTCGATCTCCAGGTAAGCGCAAACTTTTTCCATCATCTTGGCCGGTTCGCAGACCAAATCCTCATATTGCACCACAAAACCGGGAATCTCGCCGTCGGCCACGCGCCTGGCGAGCCTCGCTGCGACACACCAATGTGCGATCACATAGTAGGTTGAAAACCTTCCGGTCTTTCTCGTTTTTTCCAGCGCAATTTGCGCCGCCAGAATGGCCCTGGGATCGCGAATGGTAACGAGAATTTTCGCGTGGGGGAAACGAGCAAGAATCGCGGGAATGTGATTGCGATTAGCGGGTGTTTTTTCCACCCAGCGTCTGACTGTGTCCAGCGAACGCCCCAGCATGGCTGCGTAAGCCTTTACCATCAGTACGAGCAAATCTTCCTCTGCATTCACAGGATTGAACGCTGCGCGCTCAAACGTTTCCAGAAATTTCTCGCGTGGGAACGTAGTGTAATTTCGTTTACCCCACTTGCACGGCCCGCCGAACAGCACATTGGAAAGCGACTGTTTCGTCAGGTAATCAAACTGCGCCCGGCGGCCGCGGGGCGCGTACTTGGTAAGGACGGTCGGGAAATAGGCAGTTTCCTCCGGCAACACGAGGAGCTCAGGGTGATTATCGAGCAGCGCCACTAACAAGGTGGTGCCGGACTTTGCCTGGCCGGCGACAAAACAGGCGCGCTCCTCGAATGGCAAAGTACACAGTGACATCATCAATGTGGGGCAACTTTGCAATTTGCCTCCCCCGCCCGCCCCGGCGAGCGCCACCATAGCTGCAAGACCGACATGTTCATTTCACTTGGCCCAGAAACCAATCGATAAAACGCGGAAGTCCGTCGCTTAGTCGTATAATCGGCTTGTAACCAAGCAACTTTCGCGCTTTCGAAATGTCCGCGCAAGTCAGCGGCATATCGCCGGGTTGCTCCGGCAGCCGGTTAACTTTTGCCTTTTTTCCGAGCGCCTTCTCGATCGCGGAAATCAAATCCTTGAGCTGAATGGTTTCGCTCTCCCCCAAATTAAAAGTGTCGAACAGCGGCCCGTCATAGCCGAGCGCCGCTAGTGTTCCCTGAACAATGTCGTCGATGTAAGTGTAATCGCGGCGCGTCGTACCATCACCGAATTGATCGATCGGTTGTCCGGCGTAAATGCGGCGGGTGAATTTATGGATCGCAAGGTCCGGCCGTTGCCGCGGACCATAAACGGTGAAATAACGAAGCGATACCACGCGCAACTGATAAAGATGTGAGTAGGTCGAGCAAAGAAATTCGCCAGCAATTTTCGTCGCACCGTACGGGCTGAGCGTCTGACTAAGATATTGACCTTCCGAGAAAGAGATCGTTTTCGACGCGCCGTAAACGGATGAACTGGAGGCGAAGATGAATCGTCCCACCTCGGTCACGCGCGCGGCCTCTAGCAGGTGCAATGTGCCAGTGACATTCGTGTCGTAATAAAGGCGTGGATGCTGAATCGAGGGGCGGACGCCAGCGCGCGCCGCGAGATGAGCGATCGCGTCGAATTTTTCGCGGCGGAAAACATTTCGCACCGAAGCATCGTCGCGAAGATCAACATGGTGAATGACCACGTCTTTGCCAAAGCCGGCAATGTTTGCGTGCTTGATTTGCGGATCGTAAAAATCGTTGAAGTCATCCAGGATGGCCACTTCGCGCCCGGCCGCGAGCAGTTTTTCAACCAGATGCGAGCCGATGAAACCAGCGCCGCCAGTGACAAGAATTCTCATGTGCCCAGAAGTTCAACCACGAAGCACACGAAGTGCACGAAGAAAATAATCTTTGAGCTGTTGGCGCGGTAGGGACGGCGTGCTTTGGCGTCCGGTCGGTGCAGCGCGCCGGACCTACCACGTCTAAAAATCGCGCCAATGCATCAGCAGATAAATCCAGTTTAGCACGAGCGCCGAGATGACCGCGATGCGCACAAATGTTTTCGCCGTTTCCGTGTAAAAACAGATCCGCAAACGCGGCCCGCGCGTTGCGAGCGTCGCAAACGCGTAGAGATCAAACGCTGTCAGGCCGCAGAGTGCTGTGAACACGAGTGGATTCCATTTCGATGCAGCCAGAAAGTGACCGTGAAAAAATTGAATCCCACACCGCGTCATACCGCACGTGACGCAAGGCAAGCCGGTGAGCTGGTGAAATACGCAACGCGGCCATGGAAACCCGAGCGTAAACCAGAGCGCCGCGGCGCCGAGTGATCCAATGGAAACAGTCAGCCACAGCAGTTCGTGATCGGTCTCATTCGGACCGACGTGGCGCCACGAAACTTGCATTGGCAACTCTAGTGTTGTGCCGCACTCCATGCGCCGAACGCACCGAATATCAGCAGTAGAAATCCCCCGCAGCAAACAATCAAAGGCAAAAGCACGGCGATCACGACGCGGCCGGTATCGGTTTCATGAGCATGCGTTAGTCCAATGCAATAAAGGACAATTTTCCAAATTCCAACGATGAATCCGCCACAGAACGGGATGACAAGAAGCGGGCTGGCCGATCCTTCCGCGAAGCAAACTACCCGAAACGTAGTCTCAAAGGACTGCTTCGCGCCGCCGACGATCATCAGGCAGACATGAAGAATTGCTGAGAGAACAAACATCCCGATCACCACAAAGAGCGGCGTCAAGACCAGAAGGAAAATCCAGCCGAGCCCAGCGAAAAGATGCGGAAGAGCGTCGTGCCTGTCCGCGAACGGTGTGAATGATCGAAGAACAAAATTGTAAGTGATCGCAAACACCGCGCCGAAAGTTCCGCCGATAATGGCGTAGAGAAGCGGCTCGCCTAGGCCGCCCTCGCGTTTCATCGCGGTGAACGCAGCGACCGGCCTGCTCAAGACCATTTGCAAAGTCTCGATAAACGCGTTCAACAATCCTTTGGTTTGCCGCTGGTCCCACGGCAATCCGCTCCGCGGCATGGGAGGCTGCGGCGTCGACGTTGCGCCCGGCTGCATGGGCGGCGGGGCCGGTCCCGCAATCGCGGGACCAAACTCCGCAAATTGGGACAGCGGTTGCCAACTCGGCATTCCTTCGCGCCAACCCAGATCGGTAGAGAGGAAACGGCCGGTTCGCAACCCATCGCGAACGTCTTCTTCAGAGAATGTGCCCAAACTCGTAGCACCCCGGTTAACATGGATCATTGCCATAATCCGGGCGTTTTAATGAGGCGCGCTGCTTAGCGCAAGCTAAATGCTCAGAGGAGTTAAAAGAGCTACAAGCTACAAGTCTTACCAAACGGGACGCATTTTAACTCTTTCAGCTTTATAACTTCTCCACCGAGTCCAGCGCCCGCCAAAAATACCACGCTGCCACCGAGCGGTACGGTCGCCATCTCTCTCCGAATTTCATAAGTTCTTTCGGCGTCGGCAATTTTCTCCGGCCAAAAGTTTTCGCGAAACCTTTGCGCACCCCGTAGTCGTGGACCGGCCACACGTCGGGCCGGCCAAGATCGAAAAGAAGAAGCATCTCCACAGTCCAGCGGCCGATGCCGCGCACGGTGATCAAGCGGGCGACAATTTCATCGTCGCTCATCCGACTAAGTGCGCGAGCAGAAGGCACGGTGCCGTCGATGGTTTTTGCAGCGAGATCCTTGAGCGCGGCAATCTTCGCACGTGAAAGACCAGCCGCTCGAAAGGTGTCGTCGGGCGTCGCGAGAATTTTCTGCGGATCGAGTCGTTTCCCTTTGGGATAAAGCGCTCGTACCCGGCTCCAAATGGCGGCGGCGGCTCTTCCGCTCAATTGTTGGTAGGCAATCGATTCAGCCAACGCATCGAATGGCCGGATGGAGACTAAAGGCGCAATATCATAGAGGCGCGACCGGGTGATGAGCGTGGCCATACGCGGATCACTCGCGCTGAGGTGTTGATGCGCGTGGTTGTGGTTCATAGATCTCAACTAAAATGATGAATGACGAATGTCGAATGACGAAAGAATGCCGAATGACGAAGCGCGAATGGGCCTTCGCCGTTCCTATCTATGGAGTTGCTGACTGCTCGGGAGGGGATTCGTGCGGCCCGTGACCGTGATGCCACCGCCGATGTCGATCTTCGATTTGTTCCAGCTTGCGCCGCTGCTCGTCCGTCAGGATGCCAGCCATTTGCTGGTGCGTTTCTGCGATGATTTCATGGACGCGCCGGCCGGTGTCGCGCCGCACTTCGTGAAGCTGTGCAGCCGCTTTATCCAGCATCGGCGAAATTTTGGCCACCTGCTCCGGCGTCAGACTCAGTTCTCTTTGCAATCGCTCCCGCATTCGCTCGCTGATCACCGCGGGACGAGGCGCCATGAAGAAAAAATGCCGCGCGTGCGCTGCCCCTACGAAAGCACCCGTCACACCGCCGGCGAGAAAAACCAGGAGGAAACCGGCGATCAATTTCCATTGCAGCGCGCGGTTCATCGCGAAAACTCAGTTTGAATCGCGGAATCGGCGATGGCGTATTCGTTTGTCAAAGACTCGCCGATTTCACGGCTTTGTCTGGTTTCCCGAACGGCCGCAATTGTTGATACGACAATGATGATCGCTGACACGAGGGCAACGCGTCGCAGCAAGAACGTCACGCCATTCGGCTTGGTCGCGCCTGCACTCCAGAGCGCGATGACTCGCGTATCGAATCCAAACGGCATCGAGACCGCGTCTTCTTCGCGCGCTTCTGCAGCGGAGCGCAGCAGCCGATCGATTTTTTTCTTGTTCATCGTTTTTCCCTTGTCGAAATTTTCGCGAGCTGTTGTTTCATTTTCTGTCGGGCTCGAAACGCGCGCACTTTAACGAGTGCCGTGCTCCAGCCGGTGATTTTTCGAATTTCCTCGACCGAACGTCCCTGCAAGTATAGCAAATCGATCGCGAGCCGCTCGACTGGTTTCAGCGTGGCAAGCAGATGCTCGACCAATTGGCGTGACGCGAAACGCTGGTCCGGGGCGAGCTCGCTGGAGGAAGTGGCCAGGTTCTCGACCACTGCCCGCTCTTCTTCGCTCAAATCGGCATGCCGCAGCTCAGGCCGCACTTTCTCTGACTCGATTTGATTCAGGCAAGTGTTCACCGCGATCCGCGAGACCCAATGCTCCAACGGCACTTTGCCGGAGAATTGCGATAATTTTTGAAAAACTCTGATGAAAATCATTTGGCAAAGGTCCTCTTCGGGCGTTCTGCGCGGGCGATGCGCGCGCACCACTTTTGCGACCAACGGATAAAGACGACGCACCAGCGTGCGAGCCGCTTCATCATCATGCTGAAGCGCAGCCTGAACCAGCGCGCTTGCGTCGGAATCATCCATGTAATCGAGAGCGCATCCACACCATTACCATTGACCGGCAACGGCGCGTTGCGGTTACAACTTTGTATACAGATGTGCCTGTGCCAAGAGCATGTCGCTGGTTTCGTGCTTGACACAAGCGCGGCTACAGTGAACCGACGAAACAAAAAATTGTAACCGAGCCAGCAAGCATCCGGTCATTAGCTACAGAAGCGCAAAAAAAGTGCGCAGCAAAAACAACAAAGGAAAAAGTAAACTATGAAACGAAACCTGTTAACACTTGCGGCCGCCGGCGCGATCGCGCTCAGCGGCTTCGTGGTTGTGCAAGCGCAGCCCGGCCCGGGCGGCCATGGCCCCTGGCGCGGCCACGCGTTTGGCTTCCAGCAGATCACCGAAAAGCTGAACCTCACGTCGGATCAACAGACCAAGGTCCAGCCAATCCTCGATACGGCCAAACCGCAGATCGCCGCCATTCATCAGGAGGCGATGCAGAAAATGAAAACGGTCATGGACAGCACGCTGTCACAGATCCGTCCGCTGCTCACGGCTGAACAGCAAAAGAAGCTCGATGACATCCAAAAGGCGCATCAAGACATGATGAACGCCCACAAGGAGCTTCACGACGCAATGCAGGAATAACTTCGATTGTTCGGAGCGATAGGGGAACGGCGGCGATCTGGAAGGATCGCCGCCGCATTCTTTGGGCACGAAATGCGTGATAGGTAACTTTCGCCGCATTGATTCGTCTGCTGAAGCCGTCTTAGTATGCGGCATGAAAGAATTGACTTTCCGAATTGGGCTTGTTGCGATTCTGATAATGGCTTCTGTCGCCGTCGGTGCGGCTGCCGATCGACAGGCTGATGCGGCTGCAATTCGCGATGTCGCGCAGACGCGACAACAACAGGCGTGGAACCAACACGATGCCAAGGCCTACGCAGCCTTGTTCGCCGAAGACGGCGATGTCGTTAATGTGATCGGCTGGTGGTGGAAGGGTCGTAAGGAGATTGAGAGTCAGCTCAGCGATGCTTTCGCGTTCGTCTTTCGAGAAAGCACGCTCACCATCACTCAGGTGGACATCCGCTTTCTGAGGCCGAAAATTGCCGTGGCACATACGCGATGGACAATGTCCGGCGCGAAGACACCGCCGACAATTCCGGAACCGCGTGAGGGCATACAAACCTTAGTGTTACAGAAAGTGGGCGGGAACTGGATGATCGAGGCTTTCCAGAACACCAACCACGTGCCTGAAGTTCCATTTCCAAAGGGGCCGAGCGGGCAAAGCCCGGCTTCGCGGCCGCCGAGATGATGTAACGATCGGAAGATCGCCCGGCTTTGCCCGAGAAATTCCGAAACAGTGTGTGTGACTGGAAATTGGAATCGTCTGAGAAAGCTTGACGTTCCGCTCAGTCCTGTCTTTTTCTCAAGGAAAACAGAAAGACGACTACGCCGAGTCCCGCCAGAATCGCAGCGACCGTGAAACCCGCAGTCGAGATTTCGGCGCGGGAATGAAAATTCTCTTTGAGTCGAGCGGCCAACCCGATCAGGAAAGACAGAAATCCCAGGCAGACCAGAATCAAACCGATCGCTTTTTGATCATCCGAAGAAATCCTCATTAGGCGGTGAGCATTCAGATATAATCGGGAGACCAAAATTCAAGTGCGCTCTTTAAAGGGAGGGCGTTAATGTGGCTGTGTGCGCTGGGTTAACCCGCTAAGTTTTGGACTGCTTGCTCTGTTCACGGTCGATCTTTCGCTTAATGCCCAGATCGATCGCATTACGGGAAAGAATTTCGCGACGCGATCGGAAGTTTTGGCGCGACATGGAATGGTTTGCACCAGCGTGCCGGCAGCGACGCAGGTGGGCACCGATATTTTAAAGCGGGGTGGCAGCGCCGTGGATGCGGCGATCGGCGCGAACGCAACGCTCGGTTTGATGGAGCCGGTCTCCAACGGCATCGGTGGCGACTTGTTCGCAATCGTTTACAGCGCGAAAGAGAATAAGCTTTACGGCATAAACGGCAGCGGACGGTCACCGCTCGGCTTGAGCTATGACCAAATGAAGGCCGAGCTCGACAAACTGAATCGCGAAACGATTCCGCCCACTGGGATGTTACCCATCACCGTTCCGGGAACAGTGGATGCCTGGGCCGAGCTGCACAAGAAATTCGGAAAACTGAAATGGAGCGATGATCTTGCGCCTGCGATTCGATATGCTGAAGAAGGTTTTCCAGTCACGGAATTGATCGCGTATTATTGGTCATTTGGGCCGCGCTTTTACAAGGGATTGCCCGGCGCATTTCTGGAGACGTACACACTCGACGGCAAAGGTCGCACACCGGCAAAAGGTGACATTTTCAAAAACCCGGCGCTAGCAAAGACGCTGCGATTGATTGCCGAAAAAGGGCGGGACGTTTTCTACAGAGGCGAGATCGCGGACAAGATCGATGCTTTTATGCGGGCCAACGGCGGTTTCCTGCGGAAAATTGATTTGGAGAAGCATGCGTCAACATGGGTTGAGCCGGTCTCAACGAATTATCGCGGCTACGATGTGTTCGAGCTTCCGCCGAATGGTCAGGGCATCGCCGCGCTGCAAATATTGAACATTCTCGAAGAATTCGACCTGCGCGTGATGGGACGCAATTCGCCGGAAACCCTGCACACGATGATCGAAGCGAAGAAAATCGCGTGGGCTGATCGGGCAAAATTTTATGCAGATCCTGCGTTCGCGAAAATTCCGCTCGCCGGTTTGCTTTCGAAAGAATATGCGGCTGAGCGCGGCAAATTGATCGACCCAAATCATGCCGCCAAAAAGGTGGAAGCTGGCAATCCGGCCGATGGAGCCCGCGCGCCCCCGCGGCGCTCTGCCGAGGTGTCGGCCCGAGGGCGGGCCAGCTCCAGTTTGCCCATTGATGACGGCGACACGATTTATATGTGCAGTGCCGATGACGAGGGAAACATGGTCTTGCTGATTCAAAGCAATTATCGCGGGATGGGCAGCGGGATCGTAGTGCCAGGGCTTGGGTTCATGTTTCAGGATCGTGGTGAACTTTTTTCGATGGAGCCGACTCACGCGAATGTTTACGCGCCCGGGAAACGCCCATTTCACACCATTATTCCCGGATTCGTCATGAAAGACGGCAAGCCGTGGGAAGCGTTCGGCGTTATGGGCGGCGGCATGCAACCGCAGGGTCACGTGCAAGTGCTCACCAACCAGATCGATTTCGGTTTAAATGTGCAGGAAGCCGGCGACGCTTCGCGCTGGCAGCACGAAGGTGACAACGAACCGACCGGCGAGAAAATGGAGAACGGTGGCTATGTCGAGGTGGAGAGCGGCATTCCGTACGAAACCGTGCGCGAATTAAAGAAGCGCGGCCATGACGTCCGCTTCGACGTCGGCGGCTACGGCGGTTATCAGGCGATCAAAGTCGAAATGCACGACGGCCAGCGTGTCTATGTCGGCGCCAGCGAATCGCGCAAGGACGGCAGGCGGCGGGCTATTGATTCAGCAGGCTGATAAGAGGTGTTTACCCCGTCAACAATGAAAGCAATGCGAAGACGCATCACACTCCAACTCCGAAAGCTTTCGCGAGTAAAAGCACTGCGTGCAAAATCCACGCAGATGCTATTCCGTTTCGCGGAAGCTTTGGGAGTGCACCCGTCCTCGCGTCGCTTTTGGTCGTCTATTCGCATTTATTTATCGCGCCGTATTTAATTCTTCTGCGCTTTAAGCTCGGCGAGTCTTTCTTCAGCCCGGATAACATCGGATTTTTGTCCGCTGCCGAGCTTAAGGAGTTTTTGCTGGCGGCGTACGTTTGCTTCTGCGGCTTCGAGGTCGGCGCGCTCACGTTTCGCCGCCGCGATTTGCGCAGCTTCAGTTAATTGCGCCAGGGTTCCTTTCGCAGCGTCCAGGTCTGCCTTGGTACTTTCGCCAACTGTCAGCTTCGCTTGCTGGGCGGCGACTTCCTCTTTTGCGCGCGCAACTCGCGCGTTGGCGAGATCGGACTCGCACCGCACCACCTTCAACAAACGTTGTTCCACTTCCACTTTTGCGAGCACGCCGATTTTCCACAGGCGTTCCGCCCCAGCCGCGTTGCCCTTTGCGCGTCCCAACTGCTTTTCCAAACGCGCAACCTCTGCATCGGGCGTCCCTCCTGCGGGCAATGGCTCATCCGAGAGGTTTTGTTTCAATATCGGCGGCTCGATGTCGAATGCGTCGGGTTCTTCGGATTTGCTCTGCCGCGATTCATCCGCAGCCAGCGCAATCATCGCCGTGGTGAGAAGCGTGACCGGCCAGGCGACTGCGCGGATCATGCCGCGAGTTTATCACAAATTGTGCGCCCTTGCTGCATCAACTGGGTGGAACGCGTTGTCCTCAACGCCTTGGAAATGCGGCTTTGCCGCCTGATATTCGCGCCTCCGGCGATTGCTCTGCCATCGTCTTGAAGACAAGACGCCCCACCAAATACTGAATTTTTCCTTTTCATCTGCTGGTTCCCTTCTATACAAGAGAGCCTCGGAGGAATTTATCTGTCCGGTTCAAGCTAAAATTCTGTTCGGCGCAGTTCGTCTCGTGCTGATCGTTCCATCGATAATCGCCGATCCCTTTCCTGACTCGGACCGGTCATTCGAAGCAAAAACGCACATATTTACTCGGCGGGCCAGGCGGCCGCGCCGAAAAAGGCACCAGCGACGGTGAAACGGGCGATTTGGGCTGCCAATCAACTTCGCTCCAAGCCGTATCGGTACGGGGGCGGTCACAAATCGTTTGATGATCGCGGTTACGATTGTTCAGGCACGATTTCCTATGCGCTCGGTGCCGCCGGCGAGACTACGTCCCTCGCTTGCATTTTGGAGTGCAGCGGTGCTCCGCCGCTTATCATTAGCGCGGCAACACGGACCTAAGTGCAATGGCGAAATCGTCGCTTCGAAGACGCAGTAATTGTTATCCGGCTTGGACATTGGCGCTTCGTAAATAATGTGCCACTCGTGGCAGGCATAAACACTTTTCGTTTCACGCCGTCGGAGCTGCGGCGGTTACGCGCTTTGAAAACGCCAGCCGGCATACAGAGGTTTCTCGACGACCTGCCTTACAACTTGAGCTTCACCGCGCGAGCTCCGAAAAAAGTTCTGCACGATCGCACCGCGTCATGTCTCGAGGGCGGAATTTTCGCAGCCGCCGCGCTCCGAGTTCTCGGATTTCCACCGCTGATCTTCGATTTGGAAGCGGAACAGGACACCGATCACGTGGTCGCCATTTTCAAAGGGCGCGGGCATTGGGGCGCGGTGGCGAAATCCAATTTCACCGGCTGCCGATATCGCGAACCGGTTTATCGCAGCCTGCGCGAGCTGGCCATGAGTTATTTCAATGTTTACTTCAACCTGCGCGGTGAACGCACTCTCCGGCGGTATTCACGTTCGGTGAACCTCGCCCGGTTCGATCATCTCAACTGGATGACTACGGAGAAACCGATCTGGTTTATCGCCGAATATCTCTGCGACATCCCGCACATCTCATTGCTGACACCGGCAATGGAAAAGAACCTCACGCGCGTCGATCGCCGCACGGTGCGCGGCGAAATGGTCGGTCACAGAAAAAAATAATTCTCGCCGCGCCTGTGGTGGCAGGCTCGCCACGGGACGAGTCCGTCCGACTGGCGGACGTGTCGCCTGCAAAATCGCGCCCAAGATCTCTTGTGCAATTGGGGTTTGTGCCGATTGGAAGCCGCCGCTAAACGAGAAGCCATGGTCCGGTGGTGGCCAGACTCCATCCACGCGAGATAGCAGCAGGGATTAGTCTAAAGTGCACGGTGGACCGAGGAATTTCTCGATACTCCTGATTTTCGCGACGTCGCCCGCGCATGATGAAACAAATATTGCTGCGCGTATCCTCCGTGGTCGCCAAAATATGTTTGGGAAAATTCACGCAGCCGCGACGCGCTCAATTTTCGAGCCCGCCGAAAATATTGCTGTTTCAAAACGCGCTCCATCCACACATCGATCGGGAATGCGCGGAGCCGCTCGTATGCAAAGAGCATCACGCAATTTGCAATCTTCGCTCCCACACCTGGCAGCTCGCACAGGTTCTTCCGAAGATCGCCATTAGGAAGCGCCGACCATCCCTCGAGATTACATTCGCCGGAGCTCACTAGCTGCGCTGTCGCGCGCAGGTTTTTGGCGCGATAACCGAGCGCGCATTCGCGTAGCTCATTTTCAGAAGCTCGGGCAATGCGCTCCGCTGGCGGAAATGTGTGAATCACATGGTTATCGATCTTACGCGGGTCACCAAAGCGCTTCCGGAGCGCCGCCGAGATCTGGCGAATATGCGCCACCTGTTTCATGGATGAACAAATGAATGTGGCGAGACATTCCCATTTTGGCTGCCGAATGATCCGTAAGCCGCGACAAAAATCGCGCGCAGCGTTCATTACCGGATCGTCTGGAAACGAGGCGCAAATCTCCGCCAGCGGATGATCGAGAGCGAAATAATCCGTGACCAATTGCATCACTGGAGGGGCGAGCTCCTGCGAGCCCGCTCCGTTTGCATGTCGTGTGCCCGGCGTCGCAGGAGCTCCGCCCTCCAGCAGCGCTCGCAACATCTCGCCGCGCTGCTCGACGCAAAAGGCGCGGTCGCCGATTACCCCCACAAACCCGTTGTCGACCTTCTCCCAATGAAAGACTTGGCCGGAATCGAGCGTCATCGTCAGATCGAAATCTGGTGCGGGAAATTCTGTGAGCTTCATCAAAGATTTTACTGCCACAGATTAACACAGATGAAACACAGATGATGTGACTTGAAATTCTTTATCGGTGTAAATCTGTGTTCATCTGTGGCTAAGTAACGCCCGACATGGACGCAAAACTCGCCATCGATTGCGCGGTTTTGCTTCTCTATTTTGTGCTCATCATTTCCATCGGCCTGTACATGGGCCGGAAGCAGGAAGATCTCAAAGACTTCGCCCTCGGCGGTCGCAGTATTCCGTGGTGGGCCGTGCTCGCTTCCATCATCGCCGCAGAAACAAGCGCCGGCACGTTTTTCGGAACGCCAGGTGAAGGATTCGCATTACGCAACTACACTTACTTGCAGCTGGCGCTCGGCACGATCCTGGCGCGGATCCTGGTCAGTTACATTTTCATCAAGCCCTATTACGATTACAAAGTTTACTCGATCTACGAATACCTCACTGCGCGTTTCGGCGTGCCGACGAAAAACGCCGCGTCTGCCGTCTTCATGGTTACTCGGCTGCTCGCGTCCGGCGCGCGGCTGTATGTAGCGGCCATCGCGCTTGCGCTCGCCTATGAAATGATTTCCGGCACGCGCCCGAACCAAACCGAGACGCTTTGGATTTATATTGGATCGACAATCGCCATTGTCATTCTCACGGCGATTTACACCACGTTGGGCGGCATTAAAGCCGTTATCTGGACCGACTTCATCCAGGCGTCGATCATGATCGGCAGCGCACTCGTCGCGCTCGGGCTGCTTTACTCCGCGATTCCTGGTGGCTGGAACGAAATCGTCCAACGCCACGGCGGCTTTGGCGTTTCGGATTTTTTTACTACCGGCCTCGACCCCGCAAAACATGGCTGGGAGAAAATCAAAGGAATGTTCGAGATCGAGTACACGATTTTTGCCGGCCTGATCGGATCGACATTCATCACCATGTCCACGCACGGCACCGACCAGGACATGGTGCAACGGATGTTGACCGCGCCCGATATTCGCCGCAGTCGGCGTTCCCTCATCATGTCGGGGCTGGCTGATATTCCGATTGTGCTCACGTTCCTGAGCATTGGGCTATTGCTGTGGGTGTACTATCAGACACATCCAGATCCAACGCTTCCGAAAACGCCTAACGAAACGTTTTGCCATTTCATTTTGTACCAAATGCCGGTCGGCCTGCGTGGGCTATTGATCGCCGGAATTTTTGCGACTGCCATGGGCTCGCTTAGCACCGCGATTAACGCGCTGGCCACCAGCTTTACCCGCGATTGGTACGAGCCATACCTCAACCCGGGATCGACCGCAGAACAAAGTCTGCGCGCCGTCAGGTGGGCCACCGTTGGGTTCTCGATCCTGATGATCGTTGTTGCATCCACAACTTCGTATCTCGTCATCGTCCACCCCAACGTGCGGATCATACCGATCGTGCTGGGGATTTTTGGTTACACGTATGGCTCGCTGCTTGGTGTTTTTCTCTGCGGAATTTTCACCAAGCGCCGCGGCAACAACCTCGGCAACATCATTGCTATGATCATCGGCTTCATCGTTGTCGCGATCCTGAGTGGTCTGCCCAACAACATCGCCGGACTTTTCGGGGGCAAGCTCTACACGCAGCCGACGTGGCTGCCGGTGATCGAATTTCCCTGGTGGATTTGCTTCGGCACCATCGTCACTTTTTCGTTGGCGATTTTGTTCAAGACCGGCCGCGAGCATCGCCCACGAGCGGCCTGACACTATTTTGAAATAGAAATTGACCCGCCCGGCGTCGCTGGGATTCTTTCCACGCAATCCTCACCCACTAAATCCCATGCCTCACGTCGTGACCGATAAATGCAACGGATGCAAGTTCACCGACTGCGTGGAGGTATGCCCGGTCGCCTGCTTCTACGAAATGGACAACCAGGTGGTCATTCACCCAGAGGACTGCATTGATTGCATGGCATGTGTAGAGGTATGCCCCGTGCACGCCATTTACGCCGACGCAGACCTTCCGCCAGAATTCACGAAAGACATCGAGTTCAACGCGAATCAGGCCCACCAGATCAAGGACTCGGGAGCGGAGGCGATTACCACCCGCAAGGATCCTCTGCCCGGGGCGATGGAGCGAAAAAAAGCTCTCGGTTATTGAGTGACCAGCCCGGGCGCTCGAGCTTTTGAGCCGGGCAATAGTCGGTTCCGCCCCCATTCGTCGGCAGCCAGCTTGATCTCAACCGGGGGCTACGATGTAATTCTCGATCTGCTATGCCAGCTCCCCCTGTGATTGCGGATCTTGTTGAGCGCTTCGATCAACAACTCGAAGCGTATCAATCAGGTCGATACAACGAGACGCAGCTTCGGCGCGAGTTCGTCGATCCAATGTTTAAGGCGTTCGGCTGGGACATGGACAACGTGAGCGGTTATGCCGAAGCATACAAAGACGTCATCCACGAAGATGCGATCAAAATCGGAGGCGCGACCAAGGCGCCGGATTACTGCTTTCGCATCGGCGGAACGCGCAACTTTTTCCTCGAAGCGAAGAAGCCGTCTGTCGATATCAAGACCGACGCGCATCCGGCGTATCAACTGCGACGTTACGCGTGGTCAGCCAAATTGCCGCTCAGTATCCTCACCGATTTCGAAGAGTTCGCGGTTTACGATTGCCGCGTCGAGCCGCGCTTAGACGACAAAGCTTCAGTCGCGCGCATCCTCTATCTCAATTTTCACGAATACGTTTCGCGCTGGGATGACATCGCGAAAATTTTTGAGCGCGAAGCGATCCTTAAAGGTTCCTTCGACAAGTTCGCCGAATCCACGAAGGCAAAGCGCGGCACGGCGGAGGTGGACGACGCCTTCCTGGATGAGATCGAGAGGTGGCGAGCCGACCTGGCGCGCAATCTCGCGCTGCGCAACCCGAAGTTATCACAGCGCGATCTCAACTTTTCCGTGCAGCGCACCATCGACCGCATAGAGTTTTCCTGCGCATCTGTGAAGATCGCCGCATTGGAGGATATGGGCGATTGCAAGCGCTGCTGAATGGTGAACACACTTATAGCAGGCTGTACCATCTCTTTCGCGAAGCGGACGAGCGTTACAACTCCGGCCTCTTTTATTTTCGCAAAGAAAAAGATCGCGTCGAGCCACCAGATGAGCTCACGCCCGAACTTGAAATCGATGATGCAGTGTTAAAGCGAATCATCCGGCGTTTGTACTATCCGGATAGCCCGTACGAATTTTCCGTCCTGCCAGCGGACATTCTTGGTCAGGTTTACGAGCAGTTCCTCGGCAAAGTCATTCGCCTCACCGAAGGCCATCAGGCAAAGGTCGAAGACAAACCCGAGGTGAAGAACGCGGGCGGCGTTTATTGCACGCCCACTTGCATCGTCGATTACATCCGACGGCAGAAGAATGCGCCTCAGAACCATCTGGCAATTTGATCGTGGCGAAATTGCGCCGCGGCTTATCACCGCGTATCCTGGTCGGTAAACTTGATGATGATCAAAGAACACGATTGCGTCGTCCTGACCGAGGATCTGCCATCGGAAAACCTGATGGCTGGCGATATCGGAACAATTGTGCACATCCACGGTGAGCACAAAGGCTATGAGGTGGAGTTTATGACCCTCGCCGGTGAGACGCTGACCGTGGTCACGCTCCTGCCGCCGCAGGTGCGTCCAATCACGCGTCGCGACCTCGCGCATGTCCGCGAACTGGCCACTGCCTAATGCGGGATCGACAGTCAGACCGCTGCCCATTAAATCGGCATCGTTAATCGATAAGCGTTGAGGCGCGCCCGGCAGTCGCGCCCCACCAATTCTAAAATCATTCGAATGATTCGCGTGTTTCGTGGGCAAGAAACGAATCGAAAAAGTGTCTATGCAATCCGCGGTTCTCAGTCAGAATGCGGCTGACACAGCCCCGCTACAGTTTTTTGTCTTTAGCCAATTTAAGCGACAAGTCGCGCAACTGACGGGGATCAACTTCGGCTGGCGAGTTGGTCATCAAGTCCAGGCCGCGATTATTTTTCGGGAATGCCATCACGTCGCGGATGCTTTGTTCGCCGCAAATCAGCATGACCAAGCGATCGAGGCCGAGGGCGATTCCTCCGTGCGGCGGCGCGCCAAGCCGAAGTGCGCGTAACAAATGACCAAACTGTGATTGTCGATCTTCCGGGTTGATCCCGAGCGCCTCGAACATTTTTTCCTGTAACTGCAGCTCGTGAATTCGCATGCTGCCGCCACCGATCTCGACGCCGTTTAAAACCATGTCGTAGGCTTCTGCGCGAACATCCGGGAATTCCGTCGCTTCAAACAGCGGTATGTCTTCCGCTTTCGGGCGGGTGAACGGATGATGCATGGCGTTCCATTTGTTTTCCGCCGGACTCCATTCAAAGAGCGGAAAATCTGTCACCCACAGAAAATCCCAGATTTCAGCAGGAGGCATGAGCTTTTGCATTTCCAAGATGCGCAGCCGTAATCGGCCGAGAACCTCACAGGCGACTTCCCATTTGTCCGCACCAAAGAAGACGCAGTCCCCCTCTTCGATTTTCAGTTTCGATTTCAGCGCGGCTTTCTCAGGTTCACTGAAAAATTTCACGATGGGCGATTTCCATTCGCCGTTTTCGATCTTGATAAAGGCGAGCCCCTTCGCGCCGTACAACTTAGCAATTTCGGTTAGCTCTTCAGCCTGGCCGATCGTGATTCCAGCGAAGCCCTTCGCGTTGATCGCTTTTACCACACCGCCTGCATCGAGCGCGCTACGAAAAACTTTAAAACTGCTTTCGCGAAAAATTTCTCCAAGATCGATAAGTTGCATTCCAAATCGGCGATCCGGTTTATCGCTGCCGTATCGGGTGACCGCTTCTCGATAGGTAAGCCGATCGAACGGCGTTTTGATCTCGGTGTTGCGTGCGGCCTTGAAGATCGCTGCCAGCATTCCTTCGGTGACCGTGAAAATGTCGTCGGGCGTGACGAACGACGCTTCGATATCGATCTGCGTAAACTCCGGTTGCCGGTCGGCGCGCAAATCTTCGTCGCGAAAACATTTCGCGATCTGAAAATACTTCTCAACACCGGCTACCATCAGCAGTTGTTTGTATTGCTGTGGCGCTTGTGGCAGCGCATAAAATTTTCCGGGCGTGAGCCGGCTCGGCACCAAAAAATCACGCGCGCCTTCCGGCGTGCTCTTGGAGAGAATTGGTGTTTCCACTTCGACATATCCCTGGCTGTCGAGATAATCGCGTGTTGCTTTTGCGACCCGATGACGCAGTCGCAAATTGCGTGCGAGACGTGGCCGCCGGAGATCGAAATACCGGTGCGTCATTCGCAAATCTTCATTCTGCGGCTCGGCATCGATCGGGAATGGGAGCGTGTCAGCCCGATTCAAAATTCGCAGACTGTTAGGAATGATTTCGATGTCACCGGTGGCAAGGTTTGGATTTTCCGTGCCTAGCAGACGCGCAGCGACTCGACCTGAGACTTGGATTACGTCCTCGTTGCGCAAGTTGTGGGCTTTCTTTGCGAGCTCGGCGTTTTCCTCCGGTCGAAAAACAATCTGGGTCAGGCCTTCGCGATCGCGCAGGTCAATGAAAATAACGCCGCCGTGATCGCGCGTGACATTTACCCAGCCGGCAAGCGTGACCTGCTTGCCGATGTCGGTCTTGCGAATTGAATTGCAGTCGTGCGTGCGATACATGGTTAGACGGAACCGGGCATGTTCAAGAATTTTGCGACGCTGTCTAGGAGCGCGTCATGACTGATTAGCGATTCTTCACGCGTAGCGAGATTCTTTACTTTGACCTGCGGCCATTCGTCACCGTAAAGAAGCGCAAGCGACGCGCCCTCCTCTTCGGCGGCCTGGAATTGTCGGGCGACTTTGGTTGGCGTGAGCGAATAATCAATGCGGTAGCCGCGGTCGCGAAGCTGCTGGATTTGTGTTAGTGCGTCGGTGCGGCGTTCTTCCTTCGCGATCACAATGTAAATGTCGATTTTCCTGTCGCTCGTGATTGCTTTCTGCATCGCTTCGCGGGCGCGCGGGATTTCGTTGATCAATTCGCCGAGAACGACGTCGCCCATGGCGAAACCGATCGCAGGCAGTGAGAGAGCGTCGTCGCTAAGTTGCGCGGTCAAGTTGTCGTAACGTCCGCCGCCGGCGATGGCGCGGAATTTGCCGGCCCGGTCGAACGCCTCGAATACGATGCCGGTATAGTAAGCGAGTCCGCGCACGATGCCGACATCGATCGCAACAAAATCGGCAAGGCCGCGCCGGCATAGGCCATCGACAAGTTTGTCGAGCTTCTCGCTTTGACCGCCGCTCTTTAAGATCGCAAACACGGGATCGGCAAGATGGCCCAGCTTCTCGGCCGTTTTCTCGCGCGGCTCGCGCCCGGATTTATCGATGACTTGCAGCAATTCATCCCAACGTTCCGCCGGGACATTGTTCTCGCGGAAAAGATCGGTCCAGAATTCACGGTCGCTGATTCGGACGACGAAATCTTTCTCTGTGAATCCGAAAGCTCGCAGGACATCGATGCAGAGCGCGACGAGTTCGATATCGGCGGCAAGATCGTTTTCGCCGATGATGTCGCAATTGAGCTGAAAATGTTCGCGCAGCCGGCCGCGCTGCTGCTTTTCGTAACGAAAGAATTGGCCGATGGAGAACCATTTGAGCGGCTTCTTGAATTCGCGTTCGTGCGCGGCAACCACGCGAGCAAGCGTCGGCGTAAGCTCCGGGCGCATCGCCACTTCGCGTTCGCCCTTGTCGGTGAAATTAAAAAGTTGATCGACAATTTCTGAGCCGCTCTTTTTCTTGTAGAGCTCGGTGGGCTCGAGCACTGGGCCTTCCCATTCCACGAAAGCATAACGACGGCTCACTTCGCGCCAGCGGGCAAAGATGCAATTGCGCTTGGCGCAGCCCTCGGGAAGGAAATCGCGAAAACCGGGTAAAGCCTGCATAAAGGCGGCGTTACGTTGCTTTGGCACGGGGAAGCGGATTACTCCAAGGGAGGCGACCGCGCGAGGCGGAATTTACGATACCAAGGCGTAGCTCAAGGAACTCCGGCGCTAAGGGGCCGGAGTCATACACGATGGAGATCATCCATTTAATCAAAGCAGAGGGACAAATATGAAACAAACGAGATTAGTGAAAATATTGACAGCAGGCGTGCTTTGCGCGGCAGCGCTCGGCGTCGCGTTGGCACAGGAGACCACCACAACAACCGTGGATCCGGTGACCGGCACGACCACGACCGCCACGACCTCAACCGCAGGCACGATTACCACTTACACGCCGGATTCGGATTATATCATGTTTCGAACGGCGCCGGATGCGGCCCCGGTGCGGTATTACTACACGAAGGACACAACCATTGTCGATCCAGAGGGTCACATCGTTACGTGGTCCGCAATCCGGCCGGACATGCCGGCGACCGTGTATTACACGAATGTGGGTGATCGAATAGTGGTGCGCAAAATTGTGCTGGCTCAGCCAACCACGATTTACAAAAAAGAGGAAACGACCACCACAACGACAAAACCGTAGTCGCGAAAAAGTTGTTTACGGTAAAATCAAAAGCGCCCGCTGCGGCGGGCGCTTTTTCATTCGTCAATGCGGGAATCATCTCAGTGCGGCGACGATTGCATCGGCGATCATAGACCCACGCTACCAGATCTAATCCCCGTAGCCGCTGGGGAATTTTTGGTGCCATTTCCAGGCGCTCTCGATAATCGTGTCGAGCGATTGGAACTGCGGTCGCCAACCCAGATCGTCTTTGATTTTTTTCGATGAAGCGATGAGCCGCGGTGGATCTCCGGGGCGACGCGGTTTTTCGGCAATCTCGATCTTTCGGCCAGTGACTTTACGGCAAGCGTCGATTACTTCGCGGACACTGGCGCCGCCGCCGGTGCCTAGATTGTAGAACTCGCTTTTGGCTGTGCCGAGAGCGAGAATGTGTGCGCGCGCAAGATCGACAATGTGTATGTAATCCCGAATGCAGGTGCCGTCCGAGGTTTCATAATCGGCGCCGTAAATTTCCACATGCGGTTTTTGTCCCAGTGCAACTTTGAGCACGTTCGGAATTAAATGCGTCTCAAGGCGGTGATCTTCGCCGAATTTCTCTGAAGCGCCGGCCGCATTGAAGTATCGTAAGGAAACGAAGCTCAAACCATAAATCTGGCCGTACCAGCGCAGAATTTTTTCAAAGGCCAATTTCGATTCGCCGTAGGGATTGATCGGGCGCGCCGGCGCAGCCTCGTCGATTGGCAGGCGATCGGGGGGCCCGAAAATCGCGCAGGTCGAGGAAAAAACGATTCGGTTCACCTGCGTTGCCACCATGGCGTCGAGCAGGTTCAAGCCGTTGGAAATGTTATTGCGAAAATATTTCGACGGATCGCACATGGATTCAGCCACGAGGGCGCTTGCGGCAAAGTGCATCACCGCATCCGGGCGAATGCTCGAGAGCGCAGTCTCGATTTGGTTCCGGTCCGCCAGATCGCCCTGGGTAAATTTCGCGCGCGGGTCTACTGCCCGACGATGGCCTTCAGTGAGATTATCGAAGACTGCGACCTCATGGTCTTCATCGAGAAGCAATTCACCGCAAACGCTGCCGATGTACCCGGCGCCACCAACGACGAGAATTTTCATCCGGCGAAATTCCGGCGTGCCTGACCCGCATGTCAAAAGAAAGCGTAAGCAGCTACGTCTTTTTCTTTTGCTGAGCTTTTTTCGGGTCCAGGCTGGCGACCAACTCTTTCTTCTGCTGCGCTTTTTTCTTCTGCCGTAAACTCGCGACCATCTGCCGGACACAGCTGTGTTTGACGCGCGGGGCGAGTACTTTCAGGCTCTGTTCCTCCGAGCCCCATTGCAAGATATCGATATCGACGTGGCGGACACCCCAGCGTCTCATGTCGAGACGGCTCGGCTTGTAAAGATCGATCGTGTCTGTGCCGAGGAGTGCGGTCCCGTAATCGTCAATGATGTATTCTTCATTTGTGTCCGCGATTCGAAACCGGGTACCGAGTGGGAAACGCGACCAATCGGAGGCCGCGCTCATCACCTGCTGGCCGCAAAGACGACAGTCGAGCGCATTGTGGCATTCGCTTCCCTCGCTGTGGGTATAGGCGGTGGTGCGCACATTGTGCATGCGTTGTTTGGCGGCCAAGTTTGATTTCGACTGCGTGGCGCAGCCGACGACAAAGCAAGCAACAATTCCTGCCAATGTAAGGTTAAGGCGCTTCCGCATTTGCAGTATTGCGGCCTCGATAGCAGCCGAAGCCGCCAAGGGCAAGCCAAAAATTTGCTGGTCTTGCTGTTGTAGCCGGCATCGCCGATGCCGGATACAATTAGGTCTCGGCCGCTTGCGTCAGCTCAGTCGTGCAATGCGGACAACGCCTTGCCTTTGCCGGGATCTTCATCGCGCAGGCCGGGCATTCTTTGTCTTTCGCTGTGGGTTGTCGGAGTTTGTTGATTGCGCGGACCATCAAAAAAACTGCGGCCGCGATAATGAGAAAATTAATCAGAAGCGTGATGAAGTTGCCGTAATTCCAGGTGATCGCTCCGGCTTTCGCTGCGTCAGCGGGAGTATTGAGTGCCGTCGAGCCATCTTTTGCCGCTCGCAGAATGACGAACTTGTTTGAGAAATCGAGTCCGCCCGTAAGGAGACTGATTGGCGGCATGATCACGTCTTTGACCAGCGAACTGACAATCGCACCGAAGGCCGCCCCGATGATTACGCCAACAGCAAGATCGACCGCATTGCCTTTGACGGCGAATTCCTCGAACTCCTCCCAGATCTTCCTCATATGACGATGTTGACCAGCTTTTTCGGGACGACCACGACGTTGCCAACGGTCTTGCCGGTAATGAATTTTTGAATCCTGGGATTCGCGAGCGCCGCGGTTTTCATTTCTTCTTGGGTCGCCGAAATCGACATCTTCATTCGGTCGCGCACTTTTCCGTTCACTTGAATGACGACTTCAACTTCGTGCTCGACCAGGAATCGTTCATCGTGGGCTGGCCATTTCTGTTCGGTAATATCGCCGAGGTCATCTCGGAACCTTGCGTTTAACTTTTCCCAAAGTTCGGAAGCGAGATGCGGCGCGAATGGATTGAGCAAAACGAGAAAGGTCCGCATCGCGGATAAAGGAATCGTCTCTGCGTTAGTAAATGCGTTTACCAAAATCATCATCTGCGAGATGGCGGTGTTAAACGAAAACGACTCAATGTCTTCGGTGACTTTTTTGATGGTGGCATGGGTCACCTTCTGCTGCGCCCTATCTGGATCGACATGTTTGATTTTGTCGGATAACTCCCAGTTGCCTTCTTGACTTTCGCTCATGAACAGACGCCAGACGCGCGCGAGAAAACGCGCCACGCCTTCGACGCCGCGCATGCTCCAGGGTTTCATCTGCTCCAGCGGCCCCATAAACATCTCATAACAGCGGAATGCGTCCGTGCCGTACTGGTCGATCACGTCGTCAGGGTTCACGATGTTCCCGCGCGATTTCGACATCTTCTGATTGTCTTCGCCAAGGATAATTCCCTGATTCACCAAGCGCTGGAACGGCTCCGGCTTGGAAACATAGCCAAGGTCGAACAACACCTTGTGCCAGAAACGCGCGTAAAGCAGATGCAGCACGGCGTGCTCGGTGCCGCCGACGTACAAGTCCACGCCACCCGGCGCGCGGCCTCCCATCCAGTAGCGCTCCGCTTCTTCGCCGACGAAGCGTTTGTCGTTATGCGGATCGCAAAATCTGAGGTAATACCAGCACGAACCGGCCCACTGCGGCATGGTGTTTGTCTCGCGCAGCGCTTTGTCGGAATAACGAACCCAATCTTTCGCTTTCGCCAGTGGCGGTTCGCCGGTTCCGGTTGGCTTATAATCTTCCAGCGGCGGTGGAACGATCGGCAGTTCATTTTCGCCGAGCGCCTCGTGCTTTCCGTCCTTCCAAACAATGGGCAGCGGCTCGCCCCAATAACGTTGCCTCGAAAACAACCAGTCGCGCAGCTTGTAATTGATCGCACCTTTTCCGGCGCCGTGTTGCTCAAGCCATTTGGTGATTTTCTTTTTCGCTTCCGAACTTGGCAGCCCGTCAATTACAGGCGAGTTGATCGCAACTCCTTCGCCAACAAAGCCAATCGCATTTTCGTCTCCCGGCGGCTGCACCACTTCGCGGATCGGCAGATCGAATTTTTGAGCGAACTCCAGATCGCGCTCATCGTGGGCAGGTACGCCCATGATTGCACCTGTGCCGTAACCGAGTAGCACATAATCAGCGACCCAGATCGGAATTCGCTCGCTGTTCACCGGATTAATTGCATATGCGCCGGTGAAGACACCGGTTTTTTCTTTTGCAAGATCCGTCCGCTCCAGGTCGCTCTTGCGCGCGGCGCGCTCGCGATATTCACGAACGGCCGGCCATTGTTCTTCTGTGACGATTAAATCGACTAGTGAATGCTCGGGGGCCAGCACCATGTAAGTTGCGCCATAAAGCGTGTCGGGGCGTGTCGTAAACACACGGATGGTAGGGACGCGGCGCTGCTTACCGGGATCAGCGAATCCGGCGACAGGGAAATCGATTTCAGCGCCTTCGCTGCGTCCGATCCAATTGCGCTGGAGCAATTTGATTCCCTCAGGCCAATCGAGTCCTTCAAGTTCATTTAGCAATCGCTCCGCATATGCCATGATTCGTAACATCCATTGCCGCATCGGACGCCGAACGACCGGAAATCCACCGAGCTCGCTTTTTCCATCGACGACTTCTTCGTTGGCCAAGACTGTGCCCAGCTCCGGACACCAGTTCACCGGCACATCGGCGACGTAAGCGAGCCGGACTGCGTCGGGGTTTTCGCCGCGATAAGTTGAAATCGGCTCGGCTCTGTTAGTCGCCGGATTAAACCAAGAATTATAGATCTGAAGAAAAATCCACTGTGTCCACTTGTAATAGCCCGGATCAGTAGTGTTGATCTCCCGCTGCCAATCGTATGAAAAACCGATCCGTTGGAGCTGTCTCTTAAATTTCGCCACATTCTCGCGCGTCGTGATCGCCGGATGCTCTCCAGTTTTGATCGCGTATTGCTCCGCCGGCAGCCCAAAAGCATCCCAGCCCATCGGATGCAAAACGTTAAAGCCGCACATCCGTTTGTAACGCGCGACGATATCAGTAGCGGTATAACCCTCGGGATGTCCGACGTGCAAACCCGCTCCACTCGGGTAAGGGAACATATCTAGGACGTAAAATTTCGGCTTGGATGGATCGAAATTTTGTTCGCCGGGATTTGGTGCGTGAAAAGGCTGCCGTTCTTCCCAGATCGCCTGCCATTTCGGTTCGATCTGATCGAATGGATACGGTTTGCGGCGCTCACTGCTCATTGGAAACTATCCCTTAGCAAAGCAGGAAAGCAGGAAAAGAAAATGGATTTACTGCTCGCCACACACAATGCGCACAAGACCCGCGAGATTCAGGAGATTCTCGGGCAGGAGTTCGCAGTCAGCGATTTGCGCGCGCATGCTGAAATTCCCGACATACATGAAAACGGGAAATCATTCGAAGAAAATGCAACGCTGAAAGCAGTCGCTGCCTCCAAGTATTTTCCGGCGCTCGTTGTCGCGGATGATTCCGGTCTGGAAGTCGATGCGCTCGGTGGCGCGCCCGGAATTTTGTCGGCGCGCTATGCGGGTCAAAATGCGAGCGATAAACAAAACATCGACAAATTACTGGGCGAGCTTGCCCGGGTCGGGGCGAGAGCCAAACGATCGGCGCGCTTTCGTTGCGTAATTGCGCTGGCGCGGAAGGGTAAATTGCTGGGGACGTTCGAGGGAATGATCGAGGGAATGATCACCCAGCAAGCGCGCGGGCTGCGCGGATTCGGCTACGATCCCATTTTCGTTCCGCGCGGATTCGAAGAGACTTTTGCAGAGCTGCCCGCGGAGCTGAAGAACTCGATCAGCCACCGGGCCAAAGCGATCCGCGCCCTTGCCGCTAAACTTGGAACTCTTAGGACGGATGATTAAGGCCCGGGTGGTGGCGGGGCGGCGGGAGGCGGTCCAGAAGCCGCGGGACCAGCGGCTGCCCTGATTTGATACCCCACTTTTGTAATTCCAACCTGCCGAACTTTATCGAGGACTCCGATGACATCGCCGTACACGGCCGTCGGAGCTGCGCTGATCGAGATTTTGATGTCCGGATTTCCCCTGTGGAGTTCAAAAAGCCGCGGGAGGACTTGGTCTTGTGTGACGTACTGGTTATCGAAAAACACCGCGTTTCCCTCGAGCACTTTTACGGAGACGAAATCCTTTACTCCGCTTGGCGGAGGCCCCTGTGCGGCTGGCAAATTGACCCGAATACCTTTCATGTGAGCCTGGCTCAGGCTTACCATCATAAAGCTTGCGAGCAAAAAGAACATGATGTCGATCAGTGGAATGATCTCAATGCGCGCTCGTTTGTGCGGAACTGGCGAAGAGATTCTCATACTGATGGAGTTAGTACGATGCCCCCGTCATGGTAAAGGTGATGGGAATCCTGACCTTGGACACTGAGCCGGGTCTAAATCTCCAACGTCGGAAGGTGCTCACGGCGGCGTCATCTAGTATAGAGTTCCCAATACTTTGCGTGACAGAAGCGTTAGTCACATTGCCACTTGCTGGGTCAACCTCCACGGTGATCACTCCACTTCCCATGATCTTATGCGCGCGCGCCTCGTACGGGTAAGGCGGACGCGGATTGTAAACGGCAAGCGCTTTTGCTTGGGACATCGACAGTGCGGCAGCCTTAATCGGCGTGAATTTTGGTTGTTGCGCCGATGGCGGTGGCCGCGGTGGTGGTGTTCTTTCCTCGACGAACTCCGGCTTAATCTCGGGCGGCGGCGGTGGCTCCGGCAACGGAATATCCTCCGGCGGCGGCGTGGCCTCCGGTGGCGCCAGCGTCGCCTCGACGACCTGCGGCGGTTGAGGAGGAAGCTCTACTGCAACGGCCTCGCGTTTTTGAGCCAATGCAACCGCTGTGAGGTGGATCGCTAGCGCAACGCCAAACGCGGTCCACAAATACCACCGCGGTGGCGGCCGGTACATTAGCGGTCTTACTTGCGTTACTGCCATAACAAAATCAGCGCGGTCCGCCGGGAACTCCTTTGAGCGATTCGCTCCTAATTTCGAACGAGACTTTATAGTAGCCGGACGAGCGGATTATATCGAGCGCATGGGCAACGTTTAGGTGGGCCGAGTCCCGATCGCCCCGCATAAATACTTTCGCGTCGGGGGCCGTTTGATGCGCCTGTCGCAGACGATTCAGCAGTTCGTCGTCACTGACTTGGTCCTTGTCGTAGAAGTAATGGCCATCTTTATCGACGGAGACGCTGAGGTACTCGCGTTTTGTCTGTGTTTCACCCGAAACACCGGAGGGGAGGTTCACCTTGATCCCTTTCATGTGCACCTGGCTCAAGCTCACCATCATGAAACTGGCAAGCAGAAAGAACATGATGTCGATCAACGGGATGATCTCGATCCGCGCTTTCTTGTGTGGAATTGGCGAGCTTACGTGCATTGAATAGCTTAAAATATCTTTAGATCGACGAGCCTTTGCCAGCTGGGGCTTTCGTCGCGAAGTCCAGTTCGCGCGCCGCGGTTTGTGCTCCTAACATCACTTCCAGGTTTGTGGCTGCCGTCTGCAATTCGAACTCCAAGTTAGACACTCGGGAAGTAAAAAAGTTAAACGGAATCAGAGCGAAGATGGCAATGCCGAGACCGCACGCCGTGGCAATAAGCGCCTCGGCAATACCGCCGGTGACGGCTTGCACCGCCAGCTCTTCGTTGCCGAGAAAACTGAACGACCTAATAAGACCGGTAATCGTACCTAACAGACCGAGCAACGGCGCCAGTGTGACCAGCGTGTCCATCACCACAAGAAACCGGCCAGCGCGTTTGATTTCGATGCCGGCAGCGACTTGCAATGCACCTTGCAGCGAGGCGTGCTGGTGATTGAGGCCATTCCACATCATGCGCAGAACTGGATCGCGCGATCCGCGGGACAGCCTGGAGGCCTCGGTGGTATCGCCATGCTCAATCGCAGTGAACACTTTCTCGATCCGTTTGGGGTCACGACGAAACCAGCGGCCGGTCCACCAAAAGATTCGCTCAATCACCACGGTGAGCCCGATGATTGATACAATCAAAATCGGCCACATGATTGGACCGCCCTTGTGGAACTTGTCGATCAACCAGTTGCTCCCGAGCACGCCACCGCTAGGTTTCGCTTCAGCCGCTGGGGACGGGCTTTCGGCTGCGGTCGGCGCAGGGCTTAATGTAGCGGTGACCGTCGCTTCTGGCGCGGGAGCTCCGGCAGGAGGAGCGCTTGCCCCCGGTGGCAGCTGTGCCGGGGCGGCGGGATTCACTGGAGCCCCCGCGGCCGGACTCATAGCCGGCGCTCCGCGCGGAGATGCTTGTGGCGCGGCGGGAGATTGCGCAAGCGAAGTTAGCGCGAGCGCGAGTGAAGATAGGCAGACAATGAGTGATGTTTTCATAGTAGAAGCACGAATTTGGTGAATGGCTCGATTAGATGCGAGTTTCCGATTATCGGAAACCGAGTAGTTGCGAGTCGAGAAAAAATTTTCACTTTTTTGTGACCCTTTACCCTTTTAAGATCGCATCTTTAATTCGTAATATCTCTACTCGCAGGATGTAAGGCAAGCGTGTTTCAACCGCCACTGGTGCGCAGCCTATTTTTCGCCCAAATATTCCCAGCGTTGCAGCGCGATTGGAACGTTACCATTTTTCCAGACGAAATCGTCGAACGCACGAAGATTGAACCTGTCGCCCTGGTGCATCCGCGCGTCAGCGAGAAATTTTATGATCTCGAGTTTGCCGACCTGATACGAGATGGCTCCGCCCGGGCTCGTGGCGAAAGCGATCGCTTCCTGACGGGCCGTGTCTGAATCCATCGGAACTTTTTCCTTTAGATATTTCGCGGCTTGTTCCAGCGTGAATTCGCCGAGCGCGAGTTTCACGTCCACTTCCACGCGCAGCGCGCGCAGCCGCATGAAATTGTAGATGATCTCGCGCGTATGCGGGCTGTCGTCGAAGAGCCCGGCTTGCAACATCATTTCCTCAGTGTAAAAGCCGATCCCCTCGTTCGCGCCGGAGTCGTAGTAGTGGCGCCTTATCGGGTTTTCATTTTTCCAGGAAAGACAGAGCTGAAAGTAATGACCCGGAATTCCTTCATGAACGGTGATCGGCCGCGGATCTTCGGCAGTCGCGCGCCAGAAATAACCCAGTTTAGTTGAAGGCTCGGTCACATAACGAATGCAATTCTGGTTTAATCGCGATGGCGAGGTGAAATCGTCAATTTCACCGAATCCTTGCAGCGCGCGCAAATATTCCGGCATTGGTCGCAGCGTGTAATGCTGAACCCAATTGGGGACGGTGAGGATGCCACGCTCCTCGAGAAATTTCCGGATTTGAAGTTCTTTTGCCGCCGCGTCTTTGATCCAGTCGTCGATGTTGTCTGCGATCTTTAGCGGCGGCACGTCTTTGTTGCGATTCTTTTCGTAAGTTTCGAACGCCACGGCGCGATTCCATTCTTGTTGGCCCATCGCCAGAACTCGCTCAGGCGAATAGGGGAGTAACGCCACATCTAGCAGAAAGAAAGCGTAGGCATCGCGACCGAGCGCAGTTTCTTGCGGAAGCGATGGCAATTTTTCTTGAAGCCACTGCCGAAATTTTTCCAGCGCGTCCGCCGCGCGATCGGTAGCGCCGTTCAATTTTTGCTGTTTGAGAGTTGTAGATGTTAAGAGCGCGGCCGCCATTTCGCGAAGCCGTGGCCGAATATTTTCGAGCGCTTGCGCGGCGACGGTAGCAAACGGCCCAGGCGGATTCGCGAGGTTCTCTTCGCCCTGCTGCAGGATGGGCGGAATATTTTCGATCCGCGTAACAATCTCACGAGATTGTGCCACGTTGTACGGTCCTGGTACGGTGAGCGCTTCAACAATCGGAGTGAGTGTTTGCTCGATGTAGAAGTTGGGGTCGCGTTTCCAGCGCGGATTAATATCCAGTTCCCAGCGCACTCGCGACAAAGCCGAACCGACCAAGCGATAATCGACCCGCTTCGGCATCGGCCATGATCTTACGTCGATCTTTTTCCAGCGCGCCTCAAACCCAGTGAGATCCTTTCGTTGATTCTCAATCTGAGCTCGCGACCAATCGCGAGTCCCGCCTGGCCGCTCCATCCGGTTCACGTCATCACCCGTGAAAGGCGCATACTTCGCACGCCACGTCCAGAAATCGTCGGCCAGCTTTTCGAGAGAATCCGCCTGCGTTTGGCTGCTCATGGACAGACCAAGTGAACTCAGGAGAAGTACAGCGCAGAAATTTTTCACGGCAATTTCAGTTCGAGCTTCTGCGCATTGTGATTGTCGATGGCGTGAGCTCTGGCCGATACATCGACGCGCCGTAACAGAGCGCGGCTGATTTTTCACGAGCATAACGAATCTTATTCAGCTTTTCGTCCCAGTGTTCCATGTAAGAGCAATTCGCCGTTTTCTTGCTGCCAGGGATGGGCACATAACGATTCTCTGTAAATGTGAGAAAAGCTGCTTCGCCGGGAAGGGAAATTGGAGCGGCCCAATTCGGCGATAGCCTGACAAAGCGCTGGCCGGTGAGGTCGAGGGCAAAAACCGTATCACCGTCCGTGCTGTTCAAATGCAAATCGAAAAATGCGAGGCGCAACGGTCCTGCGAAAACGAAATGTTGATCTTCATCTTGGTTGTCGTGCAGCAACCCCGAGGCGCCGTAAAACCCCGGCACCTTTCCGAATTCCGTCTCTGTTCCCGTTTTTAAATCGCGAAGCAAGTAATGTTTTCCATGACCCGTGCCGTTGATCTGATCGTCTTCGTCTTTTGGATCCAAGCGTAATACCAATTCTACAGAACCGTCGGGCGATTTGTAAGCCGGCACCGGCGTCGCGGCAGGTGATAGAGCTGGCGGCGTTGATGTGGATTCGTCCGACTCGATGTTAGTGAAGTACGGCGAGCTTTTCGCCGCAACATACCAATCCGGCGCAGCCTCCAATTTTTTCAGTGTTTTGCCGAGAGAATCGACGCTCCAAAATTCACGAGCGCCATTAGGCTTTTCGCGCGTGAACACGATCATGCTGCCGTCCGGTGCGAAAATCGGACCCGAGTCCTGTCCGGAGTTATCATTGGTCAATTGTCGCAGCAGTTTTCCGTCCTCGCGATACAAATAGAGATGGGAGTGGCTGTTTCCTTCAGCCTGCAAGTATCGGATCGCAATTACAATCTCCGCAGCAGCACGCGCGCTCATCGCCGTTAGCGAGAAAATTCCGGCGATAATCAGTATTCGAAGTGTCGAAGGCATCAGCGGAGCGGAAGTTGGATCCCGCTTGGGTGCTCGGCGTCGTGATAGACCCGCACGTGGCAGGTATGCGCATCTTTCGCCGTCTCTTCGGCAACGACTCCGCCTGAGCAATAATTCTTCTGCCACAGAATGGAGTTGGGCGAGGAAACGATCAGGCGAAGGCGGCTTCCTTTCATCAATCGACGAGCAACGAACAGACCGGGATTCAAATCGCAGCGCACGATCTCGCCCGGCTTCACCAGTTTGCCTTCGCGCAGCGATTCGCGATAACGCAGCCGGCGAATATCGCTCCAAAGTGCGATGCTGGTGCCATCCGGTTGGATTTCGTAAAGATCGACCGAAAGATCGACATCAGGCGTGTCGATCGATACGCACAACGTGAGTCTCGGGCAACCGATGAGCGGCGTTTCGTTCGGCAAGGGATCGGTGTGATAAGCCAAGCCATCGGTGCCGATGCTCAGCGCATATGTCTGATCGATGGCGAAGGTCTTTTCTTTCGGGTCGATTCCTTCCACGTTCTCACCGCGTTTCGTATCGAGCGGGTCGTAGGTAAACTTGTCCGTACTGCCGCTCGGATTATTTTCCGAGAGCAAGCCGGAGCGGAAGACCCCATTGGCGTCGCCATTTTTGGAATCCAGGTAAAAAGTTCGCTGATTCGCAGTTAAAGTTTCGAGGCTGTCGGCGTATTTCCATTCGCCGTTCGCGCCTGTATTTCCGGGAGCGAGCAAATAATATGCGACGTGGTTCTTGAGGAACTCCGGCTTGCGGCCGTTCTTCATCGTCCAGTCGTACCATTGCCGATGCAGGTCGTTAAGATCGACAACTGCCGCCTCGCCAAATTTCACACCGCCCACTTCGTCGGTCGGTGTGCGCGTGCCAGCATGGTCCCATGGCCCGATTATGAGAAAATGTTTTGCACGCGCTTCAGGCGAAGCGTTCGCGAGATGATCGCGATAAAATGTCAGCGCCTCGAGCTCGTCGCCGTCGTACTGACCGGTAATGGTCAAAATTGGCAGCGTGATTTTTTGAAATCGCTCGCGCGCTGGCACCATCGCGTCGTAATACGAGTCGGCCGTGGGATGTTTGAGGATGCGTTGGAAATTCGCGGAAGGATTGCCGACAAACGAATCGAGAGTTTTGAAGGCGATATGTTTCTTGTAGGCATCCAGAAATTTGCTGCGCCAGAACTTTTGATCGCCGGAAAGATTTTGCTGTCCGGCACGGCCGCTCGTGAGAGTGAGCCATTGCACGTCATAGGTTTGGCCCACGTTATTAATCGCGATAGCAAGCGCGAGCGGCGGGTGCGCGGCCGCGGCGGGGACAATCGTAGCAAGATGCGGCGGCAGTTCTTTCGCAGTCGCCCACTGATCAAATCCTGCGTAGGAACCGCCCCACATCGCAACTTTGCCATTGCAAAACGGTTGTTGCGCGAACCATTCGACAACGTCGTGACCATCGTGCGGCTCCTGAGCGAACGGTTCGAACTCGCCTCCCGAATTTCCGCGGCCCCGAACATCGACAAGCGCAAACACGTACCCGTGCGACGCGAAATACGCGGCGCGCGCGTGATAGGAATCAGAGACGTACGGCGTGAGCGTGAAGATCACCGGCGTCCGCGGCGTTTCGTTCGGCGATTTCGGGAGATAAAGTGTCGCGTTGAGTTCGACTTTGTCGCGCATCGGAATTTTCACGCCCCACTGCAAATCGTAATCGGCAGTGGCGGCAGGCGATTCTTTCGGCAACGGGGAAGCAGCCGGCGGCGGGGTTTGCCCGAGTAGAGACAGCGTTGCGACAGCGAGGGCCAGTGAAAGAGCCGGGGTTTTCATTCGCCGCGATTCAACCTAAGCAGCCCAATCCAAACAAGGACGTTCTTTCTTGCCGCCGCTGCCGATTCTTTCTAAATCGGCAGCATGCGAACTTTTTATTGTTTCCTTTCTCTTTTCGTTTTCACAGTTGCAGCCCACGCCGCCGATCAAACCATTGCGCTCAAATCGGCGCGACTCTTCGACGGCAAATCGAACGCGCTCGTGCAGAACGGTGTCGTTATCGTGCAGGGCGATAAGATTGTCGATGCAGGAAGCAACTTGCCGATCCCGAGCGGCGCGCAAGTGATCGACCTCGGCGACGCTACGCTCTCGCCTGGTTTCATGGATGCGCATACGCATTTGACGGCCGATTTCTCCGGTAATTACAATGAGCGGAGGCTGCGGGAGCTTGATCTGAATGTGTCGGAGCAGGCCATTAACGCGACGGCATTCGCGCGCGCAACGGTCAAAGCCGGGTTCACAACTGTGCGCGACTTGGGCAGCCGTTTCGTCGCCAGTCGCGAATTTGTCGATGTTGCGCTGCGCAATTCGATCAACAAAGGCGTAATCGTCGGGCCGCGGATGCTAGTGGCGACGAAGGGAATTGGCGCCACCGGCGGTCACTTTGATCCGACGAGCGGGTTTCGTGATTTTCTTTTTGGACGAGAACCGGATTACACCGACGGGATTGCGAATGGTCCTGATGAAATCCGAAAGGCGGTGCGATTTGAGGTGAAAAACGGCGCGGACGTCATCAAGGCTGCAGTTTCCGGCGGCGTGCTTTCACTCGCCGATGAAGTGGATACGCCGCAATTAACCCCGGCCGAAATGGCGGCCCTCGTCGATGAATCGCACCGGCTGCGCAAGAAAGTGGCTGTGCATTGTCACGGCGATCAGGCCGCGCGCGAGGCGATCGATGCTGGCGTCGATTCGATTGAGCACGGTTCGTTTATGAAACCGGACACGGTGACGATGATGAAAAAGAAGGGTACCTTTCTCACCCCAACGCTGATGGCCTCGGAGTGGATCATGGGCAAGCTCGACAATTACCCACCGGCATTGCAGGCCAAGGCAAAAGCGGCGACAGCTGCTCGCTCGGAAATGTTCCGCAACGCAGTGAAGATGGGCATCAAGATTTCTTTTGGAACGGACGCAGCGGTCTATCCGCATGGCCAGAATGCAAAGGAATTCAAGTTGATGGTCGATCTTGGCATGGCGCCAATCGACGCATTGAAATCCGCGACAGCAAATGACGCCGACCTTCTCGGCATCACGCAAAAAGTTGGCACGCTGGAGAAAGGGAAATTGGCGGATGTTATTGCGATGCCGGGCGACCCGACGACTGACATCACTGTGACCGAGCGCGTCTCGTTCGTGATGAGAGAAGGGAAAATTATCCGGCACGATCCGCTCACGGCGCAAAGCACTGCTGAATCGACGAGGTCGCCGGAGGTTGCAGCGCCACTCGATTAAGGGCGCGTCCGTTTGAATTTTTCGGAATGGTTTTGACAACATAAAGATAGTTGCTAGGTTCCGTGTCCCCGCTCCACCTGAGCTGGAGTGGCCTGAACATTTAAGCAGGAGCCTTCGGCACTGAGCAGGTGACTAGGCGTCTGAACTGCACAGAGATATGCAAAGGAATCGAAGCAAACGTTATCGCGCAGCCGCGCAGCAAGCGGACCGCACAAAGACTTACGGTCTGGCTGATGCCGTCTCTACGCTTAAAAAGTTTTCGCCGACGAAATTCGATCAGACGGTTACTCTTTCTTTCCGGCTTGGGGTTGACCCGAAGCAATCGGACCAGATGGTGCGCGGGACTTGTCCGCTTCCACATGGCAGCGGGAAACAGGTGCGCGTGCTCGTTTTTGCAGAGGGCGAGGCAGCGAAGGCAGCGAAGGAGGCAGGCGCGGATTTTGTCGGGATGAAAGACATGATTCAAAAGTGTCAGGAAGGTTTTCAGGATTTTGATGTTGCGATCGCGACCGCGGCGGCAATGGCTGAAGTGCGGAAGCTCGGAAAAGTCCTGGGACCACGTGGGTTGATGCCCAATCCCAAGGCTGGAACTGTAACTGAGGACACGGCAAAGGCGGTTCGGGAAGTAAAGGCCGGTCGCGTAGAATTTAGGCTGGACAAGAACGGCAATGTCGCGGTGCCGGTTGGAAAATTTTCGTTTGAGGAACAAGCGCTGGTAGAAAATGGAAACGCAGTGATCGAAGCTGTTGTACGGGCGCGCCCGGCAACGGCAAAGGGGCGTTACCTTGAAGGTGTGACGATTAGTGCGACCATGTCGCCGGGGATCCGGGTGGACCCAGTGCCGTATTTGAGTGGTGCCTAAGATCGAAAGTGAATTAGCTCGACAATATGCGACCAGAAAAAGCCAGCATCGTTTCGGATTTGGCCGAGAAATTTAAGGGCTCGTCTTTTGTGCTGGTGACTGATTACCAGCACATGAAGGTCGGCGATTTTGATGAATTGCGGAACCGTCTCGCTCCGGCGGGCGCGGAAGTGCACGTGGTGAAAAATAATTTTCTGAGGCGCGCCATGACCGATTGCGGCTTCCCAGATGTATCTGACAAGCTGGTCGGCCAGACAGCTGTAGTTACCGGCAAAAAAGATGTGGCGCCAGTCGCAAAAATTTTCAAGACTTTCGCGAGCGAGTTTAAAATCGCAGCGCTCAAAATCGGCTTTATTGATCGGACCGTTCTTTCTAAGCCGGAATTGGAAACACTCGCCGAGCTGCCGGGACGCGAAGTTTTGCAGGCGCAATTGCTGGGATTGTTGTCGTCGCCAGCGACAAAACTGATGCGTTTGTTGAACGAGCCCGGCGCGGCATTGGCGCGATTGCTGAACGCGAAAGCTCAAAAGGAAGGAAAACCAGTGGAGGCAGGCGCATAGAAGATTTCGTCCCGTTGCTGCGGGACGAGGAACCAAACGAAAACTGTCCGGGTCGACGGCTGTCGGTCTTAATTCTCCGAAGGCTTTCGGAGGCGGCAATTGGAGGAAATAAAATGGCAGATACAGATAAATTGGTGGAGCAACTCAGCAACTTGACGGTGCTTGAGATTGCTGGATTAGTGAAGCAACTCGAAGAAAAATGGGGGGTGAGCGCTGCTGCTCCCACAGCGGTGGCGGCTGGTCCCGCGGCAGCGGGAGCACCTGGTGGGGCGGCAACTCCAGCTGTGGAAGAGAAGACAACGTTCGACGTGATCCTGAAAGAAATGGGCGCGAACAAGATCGGAGTGATCAAGGAAGTTCGCGGTGCTGTGCCAGGTCTGGGCCTGGCGGAAGCAAAAGGGCTGGTTGAAGGAGCGCCCAAGACAATCAAGGAAGGCGTGACGAAAGAGGAGGCGGAGGAGATCAAGAAAAAAATCGAGGCCGCAGGCGCGAAAGTGGAAATCAAATAGGCGCTACTTCTCGTGGTACAGGTTTCCGAGCTTGGCGGTGAACCGGCATCCGCTGCCCCCGTGTCATTCGGGAGGCGAGACGCCTCGCCCGGCCCACGGCCAAGATGCCTGTACCGCATTTTATTCTTGCGTGGCGGCCATTTTCGTCTAAGGTCATGGCGGTTAGAAGTAGGTAGAAGTTATTTTTAACCCGGCACGCGACGGCAGAACACAGAATTGGCAGCAAAACAGGGGTCATCGATTTGACAGACCGCTGCTTTGGTGTGATTCTTTATGCCTCTCGCTCGTCGTTGATTCGGTAAAATCTTCCCAGCGTCAGCCGTGATTTGCTGGCGTTGTCGCGAGGCTTAACAACTCCTGATTTAGGAATTATGTCGGAACGCATTTACTTCGGCAGCATAAAGGAAACCATCGAACCGCCGACTCTCATTGAGGTTCAGCTGAATTCATACGTCGATTTTCTGCAGAAAGACGTTCCCTTTTCAAAACGGAAGAACCAGGGGCTGCAAGCGGTTTTCAAGGAAGTTTTTCCCATCGAGAGCTACGACGAAAAGGCGGTGCTCGATTTTAGCCATTACGAAATTGGAGAACCGAAATTGACCGCGCTGGAGGCGCAGCGCGAGGGCCAAACCTACAGCGCCCCGTTGCACGTCACGTTTCAGTTGCGTGAAGAAAAGGGGACCAAGGAAGAGAAGGTTTACATGGGCGAAATCCCGCTCATGACGCCGCAAGGCACCTTTGTGATCAACGGCGCCGAGCGTGTCGTGGTGAGCCAGCTGCATCGTTCACCGGGGATCGCTTTCGAATCGACTGTCCACCTCAACGGCAAGGTGCTTTACAGCTTTCGCATTATCCCCGACCGCGGTTCCTGGATCGAAGTGCAGTTCGATACGGCTGATCTATTGTATATTTATCTCGACCGGCGCAAACGCCGCCGCAAATTTCTCGCCACCACGTTTCTGCGCGCGCTCGGCTACGGTTCCGACGAAGAGGTCATCAAACTTTTTTACAACATCGAGACGCTGAAGCTGAGCGACAAACTCGACGAAGAAAAGTTGGCCAGCAAAGTGCTCACGGCAGAGATCCGCGACGGCGACGTGACGGTCGCGCGCGCCTACGAGCCACTCACTCTGGCAACCCTTCGCCAGATCATGGCGCTCAAAATTAACGAGGTAAAAGTGATCGACACCTCGAACGATGACACCATTGTGAAGGCGCTCCGAAAAGATCCGGCCCACGACCAGGAAGAAGCGTTAAAGGATATTTATCGGCGTCTGCGCCCTGGCGATCCGCCGACCGTGGCGAATGCCCGCGCTTTGCTCAAGAGGCTCTTTTTTGATCCTAAAAAATACGATCTCGGACGCGTCGGACGTTACAAGATCAACCAGAAACTTGGGATTAATGTCGATGCGAGCGAGCGCATTTTGACGGACAAGGATTTTATCGCGGCAATCAAGTATCTGATCAATTTGCGCCGGGGCGAAGGCACGCTCGATGACATCGATCATCTGGGCAGCCGGCGAGTGCGCACGGTGGGCGAATTATTAGCCAACCAGTGCCGCATTGGGCTTGCTCGCACGGAGCGCCTGGTCAAAGAACGCATGACGCTGTTCGACATTAATGTAGATGGGATGACGCCGCAGAAGCTGATTAATCCCAAGGCCCTCAGCGCGGTAATTCGCGATTTCTTCGGACGCTCGCAACTCTCGCAGTTCATGGATCAAACGAATCCTCTGGCGGAGTTGACTCACAAACGCCGCTTGTCGGCCTTGGGGCCTGGCGGTTTGAGCCGGGAGCGCGCCGGGTTCGAGGTGCGCGACGTTCATCCATCGCACTACGGTCGCATTTGTCCAATCGAGACGCCGGAAGGTCCAAACATCGGCTTGATCAGTTCGATGAGCACGTTCGCGCGCATCAATGAATTTGGCTTTATCGAAACGCCCTATCGCAAGGTCGTGAACGGCCGGGTCACGGATCAAATTGAATATCTTACCGCTGACCGCGAAGAGAACTTTCTTGTCGCGCAGGCGAACGCTCCGACCGATGGCCGCGCCCATTTCACTGGAGAAAAAGTTTCGGTGCGCTATCGCGGCGATTTCCTCGAAGTCGATCCATCGAAGGTGGATTACATGGACGTGTCGCCAAAACAGCTTGTGTCGGTGGCGGCGGGCCTCATCCCTTTTTTGGAACACGACGACGCGAACCGGGCGCTAATGGGTTCCAACATGCAACGCCAGGGCGTGCCGCTCATCGTTTCGGAGGCGCCGCTGGTGGGCACCGGTCTCGAGGAAAAAGTGGCGCGAGATTCGCATGCGGTCGCTCTTGCGGCCGAGAGCGGCAAGGTTGCTTCCGTAACGGCAGACCAAATTGTCGTCACGAAAGATGGCCATTTGCCGGAGAGCAAAAAGAAGCTGAAAACCGACACGGAAGCCGGGATTCATGTTTACGAGCTGCGCAAATTCATGCGCTCGAATGCCGGCACTTGCGTGAATCAGAAACCCATCGTGCGAAAAGGCCAGCACGTGAAACGCGGTCAGGTCATTGCTGATGGTCCGAACACCGAGCACGGCGAGCTCGCCTTGGGCCGCAACGTGCTCGTCGCGTTCATGCCGTGGAACGGCTACAACTTCGAAGATGCGATCATGATCTCAGAAAAGGTCGTGAAGGAAGACGTTTACACTTCCATCCACATCGATGAATTCGAGATCGGCGCGCGCGATACCAAGCTCGGTCCGGAGGAAATTACGCGCGACATTCCCAATGTCAGCGAAGAGGCTTTGCGCAATCTGGGGCCGGACGGCGTAATCAGGGTGGGAGCGGAAGTAAAGCCGGGTGACATTCTCGTGGGCAAAATCACGCCAAAGAGCGAGACAGAGTTGGCGCCGGAGGAACGCTTGCTCCGGGCGATTTTTGGCGAAAAAGCTGCCGACGTCAAAGACACATCGCTCACTGTGCCTTCCGGCACCTACGGGATTGTGATGGACGTGAAAATTTCTTCACGCCGCGAAGTCTCCCGCGAAAAATTAACCCCAGCGGAAACAAAACGGCAGCTCAAGACGATCAACGAAGAGCACAAACGCAAGAAAGAAGACCTAACGGAGCAGCTGACCGATGCGCTCTCAAATATTTTATTGGGCGAGAAGGTTCCTCTCGACGTGGTGAATGCCGAGAACGGCGAAATCATTATCCCGGCGAACCGCAAAATCACGAAGACCCTGTTGCGAAAGCTGGCGATGGTTCACGATCACATCGAGATCGATCCGAGCCCGATCCGCAACAAAATCCGCGAGATCATCGGATCCTACGAGCACAAATTCACAGAGCTGGAGCTTGAACGCGAGCACTCCATGGATCGGGTGGAGAGTGGCGACGACATCGATCCAGGCATCATCAAGCAGGTCAAAGTTTATATCGCCAGCAAGCGCAAACTGAGCGTGGGCGATAAGATGGCCGGCCGCCACGGGAATAAAGGCGTTGTCGCCCGCATCGTTCCCGAAGAAGACATGCCGTTTCTTGCGGATGGAACACCGGTGGACATTGTGCTCAACCCGCTCGGCGTGCCGAGCCGCATGAACGTTGGCCAAGTACTGGAAACTCACCTTGGAGTTGCTGCCAAAGCCCTCGGATTCAAAGTCGCTTCTCCGGTTTTCGATGGAATCGAGGAGAAACAGATCCGCGAATATCTGCGCGATGCTAGGAAGAAAGAAGGATTTAGGTGGGTACAGGAAAACGGTAAGGCGCGCCTTTTTGATGGACGCACAGGCGATCCTTTCGATCAGGAAGTGGTGGTTGGCTACATTTACATGATGAAACTGGGCCATTTGGTGGCGGACAAGATTCACGCCCGCGCCGTCGGGCCGTACTCGCTCGTCACCCAGCAGCCACTGGGCGGCAAGGCCCAATATGGTGGACAACGTTTTGGCGAAATGGAGGTATGGGCGTTGGAGGCTTACGGGGCCGCCTACACCTTGCAGGAGTTGCTCACGGTCAAATCCGATGATGTGCAAGGACGCACCCGAATCTATGAATCGATTGTCAAAGGGGACAATTCACTCGAAGCGGGTACGCCAGAATCTTTCAACGTGCTCATCAAAGAAATGCAAAGCCTCGGCCTCGACGTAAAGGTCGGCGGCCGGGCTCCCACCGGCTTTCTTGAAAGCGTGACCTAAGTTTTAACACCGACAAGTTACCGAGATTATCATGAACGAACATTCCTGGCGTGAATTAGTGGGCGAAGAGCGCCCTGTGGGTTTTGATCAAGTCGCGATCGGCGTCGCGTCGAGCGACACAATGCGCTCTTGGAGCAAAGGCGAAGTCAAAAATCCCGAGACCATCAATTACCGCACATTTAAACCGGAGAAGGGTGGGCTTTTCTGCGAGCGAATCTTCGGGCCCACGCGCGATTGGGAATGCTCGTGCGGAAAATACAAGCGCATCAAGCATAAGGGCGTGATCTGCGATCGATGCGGCGTGGAAGTCACGCTCGCCCGCGTCCGACGCGAACGGATGGGCCACATCGAATTGGCCGTGCCGGTTTCGCACATTTGGTTCTACAAATGCATGCCGTCGCGCATCGGGCTGATGCTCGACATGACAGCGCGGCAGTTGGAGCGCGTTATCTACTATGAGGATTACATCGTGATCGACCCGGGCAAGACGCCATTGCAGAAAGCACAACTGCTCAACGAAGTCGAGTACCGTGAAGCGCAGGAGCAGTATGGCGAAGACTTCGTCGCGGGCATGGGTGCAGAAGCGATCAAGAAGCTTCTCGCCGAAATCGATCTCAACAAGCTCAACAAAGAGCTCGAGAAAGCGATGAGCGCGACCAAGAGCAAACAGATTCGTAAAAAGCTCGCAAAACGGCTCAAGCTCGTTCAAGGTTTCCAGAATTCGCACGCGCGCCCTGAGTGGATGATTCTCGATGTGTTGCCGGTCATCCCGCCGGATCTGCGACCGTTGGTTCCCCTCGAAGGCGGTCGCTTTGCCACTTCCGACCTGAACGATCTTTATCGCCGGGTGATTAATCGCAACAATCGGCTCAAGAATCTGCTCATGCTCAAGACGCCGGACGTGATCATTCGCAACGAAAAACGAATGTTGCAGGAAGCGGTGGACGCTTTGTTCGACAATGGCCGGCATGGTCGCGCGGTGACCGGCGCAGGCAATCGGCCGCTGAAATCGCTCAGCGATATGCTCAAAGGCAAAGGCGGACGTTTCCGCCAAAATTTGCTCGGCAAGCGCGTCGATTACTCAGGGCGCTCCGTCATCGTCATCGGCCCGGAATTGAAACTTCAGCAGTGCGGTCTGCCGAAGAAAATGGCGCTCGTTCTTTTCGAGCCGTTTATCATTCGCCGTCTGAAGGACCTCGGGTATGTGCACACCGTGCGCAGCGCCAAGAAAATGATCGAACGCCAGACATCGGAGGTTTGGGACATTCTCGAGGAAGTAACCAAGGGCCATCCGGTGCTGCTCAATCGCGCACCAACTTTGCATCGATTGTCGATCCAGGCATTCGAGCCGCTACTGATCGAGGGCGAGGCCATCCGCATTCATCCGCTCGTTTGCACCGCTTACAATGCGGACTTCGACGGCGACCAGATGGCGGTGCACGTGCCTCTGTCGGTTGAAGCTCAATTGGAGGCGCGCATGCTCATGCTAGCGCCGAATAATATTTTCTCGCCATCGAGCGGCAAGCCGATTACCACACCGTCGCAGGACATCACGCTCGGGTGTTATTACCTTACTCAGAATCCGCGGCGTGCAGCCGGAGGCGATGGCGACGGGCGGCTTCCACTTTTTGCCGATGCTGCGGAGGTGGAATTTGCCATGACGGAAGGGACCATTCGCACGCACGACCGCATTCGGTTGAAGAACCCTGACTTCGGTCGGCAAACGATTTACGGAAATGCTGCGGCCAAAACGATCGAGACTACGGCTGGACGTGTTGTGTTTAACGAGATTTGGCCCAAGCAGCTTGGGTTCTTCAATAAACCGGCCGGGAAAAAACAGCTGAGCGACATTATCTGGCGCTGTTACCAAATTGCAGGACCAGCAGAAACGGTCGCTACGCTAGACAAATTAAAGGAACTCGGCTTTACCGAGGCGACCAAGGCCGGTATTTCGATTGGCATTTCGGACATGATCATTCCGAAAGAGAAACAGACCGAGCTGGAAAATGCCTACAGGCAAATCCGTCAGGTGGAGCAGCAATACCGCAAAGGCATTATCACCGACGGCGAGCGTTACAACAAAATCATCGATATTTGGACCCATGCGGGTGACGAAATTTCCAGTGTCATGTTTCGCACTCTCGAGCACAACGAGGGTCGCAAAGAGCTGAATCCTGTCTATTTGATGGTGGATTCCGGCGCGCGCGGTAACCGGCAACAGGTGCGTCAGCTCGCCGGTATGAGAGGCTTAATGGCCAAGCCGAGCGGCGAAATCATCGAGCGCCCGATCACGTCGAACTTTCGCGAGGGCCTCAGCGTGCTTGAGTACTTCATTTCCACTCACGGCGCGCGCAAGGGGCTTGCCGACACGGCGCTCAAGACAGCCGACTCCGGTTATTTGACCCGCAAGCTCGTGGACGCGGCGCAGGACGTGATCATCAATGCGGAAGATTGCGGGACGGTAAATGGAATCGTGGTGCGCTCGATTTACGAGGGTGATGAAGAAGTAGTCGATCTTGCCCAGCGCATCATCGGTCGCGTCAGTTGCGAAACCATCGCCGACCCGGTGGACAAGAAGAAAAAGATTGTGAAGGCCAATCAGTATATCGACGAGAAGACTGCGGCGGAGTTGCAGCGAATTGGCGTGGAGAGTTTAAAGATCCGCTCGGTGCTGACGTGCGAATGCGGCCGCGGCGTTTGTGCAATGTGCTACGGGCGCAACCTCGCGACCGGCCAGTTCGTGAAGCTGGGCGAAGCAGTTGGCATCATCGCAGCGCAATCCATCGGCGAGCCGGGAACACAGTTAACGATGCGGACCTTCCACATCGGCGGCACGGCCAGTCAGACATTCAAGCAACCAATCATCAAAGCGAAGAACGATGGCGCAGTCCGATTCAACGATTTGCGAACGGTCCAGGCGCTTGACGGAAGCTGGATCGTTTTGAACAAGAACGGCTCCATCAGCGTGCACAATGCAGAGGGCCGCGAGCTCGAGCGCTACAACGTGGTCATAGGCTCCATGATTTCCAAGGACGACGGCGCGTCGGTCAAGAAAGGGGAGACGTTCGTGCAGTGGGACCCGTACAACGTGCCGATTCTCACCGATAAGGGCGGCAAGATTGAGTTCCGCGACATGATTGCGGGTGTAACCATCAAGCGCGATGTCGATGAAGCAACCGGCCTCATGGGCACCGTGATTATCGAGCACAAAGAAGATTTGCATCCGCAGGTGGTCATCGTCGATGACAAGAAGGAAGTGCTTGCCAGCTATTCCATCCCGGCTGGCGCGCACGTCGTCGTCGAAGAAGGACAGAAAGTGCGCGCGGGTGCGTTGCTTGCGAAAACACCACGGAAAGTGGCGAAAACCAAGGACATCACCGGCGGTCTGCCGCGCGTGGCCGAATTGTTCGAGGCGCGCCGGCCGAAAGATGCGGCCGAGATCGCCAAGATCGACGGCATTGTTGAGATGGGCGGGACTGTCCGCGGAAAACGGCGCTTAATTTTGAAAGATCCAGAGACGGGCGCAGAAGAAGAGCATCTGATCCCGCTCACGAAGCACATCATCGTCTTCAAAGGCGATTTCGTGAAGAAGGGTCAGCAACTCACCGAAGGCCCAATTGTGCCGCACGAGATTTTGGAAGTGTGCGGGCCGCAGGAATTGCAAGAACATCTGGTCAACGAAGTGCAGGAAGTCTATCGGCTGCAAGGCGTGGAGATCAACGATAAACACATCGAGATCATCGTGCGCCAGATGCTGCGTAAAGTGAAAATCACTGACCCGGGCGATACTTCATTGCTCTGGGGCGACCAGGTAGACAAGCTCGACTTCGAAGAAGAAAACAAGAAGGTCGTCGAGAAGGGTGGCAAACCGGCAGAAGCCGTTCCGGTGTTGCTCGGCATCACCAAAGCATCGCTGGAGACCGACAGCTTTATCTCAGCCGCATCGTTTCAAGACACGACTCGTGTGCTCACCGAAGCCGCGACGCTGGGTAAGGTGGACAAGCTACGAGGGTTCAAGGAAAACGTGATCATGGGTCACTTGATCCCCGCCGGTACTGGCTTCGCCCAACATCGCGAGATCAAGCTGGTTGAGAAAGGCGAGCCGGTCGGCGCCGCCGTCATGGAAGAAGCCGAGCCGCAACCAGCGCTCGGCTGAGATTGACATTGTCTGTACGGCATCTGAGCCAGCTCCGAAAGCTTTCGGAGTTCACAGAAACGCCCTACAATTTGCCTGATGTCGATCGTCACTAAAACCGGCGACAAGGGCGAAACCTCGCTAATGTACGGGCGCCGTGTGTCGAAGAGCGATGCCCGCGTTGACGCCTATGGATGCCTCGATGAATTGACCGCTGCGCTCGGTCTCGTTCGCGCCTTTTCAAAGAAAAAGTTCCTCTCAGACGAAATCCTAGCCGCGCAGAGAGATTTGATTGTTGTCATGGGCGAGCTGGCAACGGCGCCGAACGATCGCGAACGCTACGTCAAAGATGGCTTTCAGCTAACAACCGAAGCCATGGTTGATCGAATCACCGGCGTCATCGTCGATCTTGAGAAAGATAAATTCCTTTATCCGAAAGACTGGGCGGTCCCTGGAGCGACAGCGGTTTCGGCTGCCCTCGATTTTGCGCGGGCAACGTGCCGTCGTGCCGAACGACACGTCGCCAAGTTCATGGTCGAGGAAAACGGTTTTAACCCTGAGATTTTGCGTTACCTCAATCGGCTCTCGGATCTTTGCTGGGTGCTAGCGCGTTACGCCGAGCGAATCTCCCGAAAGCGATGAAGTTCCAGGGAAATTGAATTTGCCATCCGCGCAGCGCCATTCCATATTCCAAGCCCGCCGGGCCACTCGGCCGGCGCTTTTTTTATGGCTGACACAACAGAATTAGTGCCGGAACTCCTCGAGGCTGGTGTCCATTTCGGACACCAGACCAAGCGTTGGAACCCGAAGATGAAGCCGTTCATTTTCGAACAGCGCAATCAGATTTATATCATCAATCTGGATGAAACAGTCCGACAGCTCCAGCGCGCGACGGAGTTTCTTCAGGAGGTCGTCCGCCGCGGCGGCAGGATTTTGTTCGTGGGTTGCAAGAAACAGGCGCAGGAAGCGATCAAGGAAGCCGCGCTGGCCTGCGGCCAATTTTACGTCAATCAACGGTGGCTTGGCGGCACGTTGACGAATCTTTCCACGATTCGCAAGAGCATTGGGCGGCTGAAATATATCGAGCAGATCGAGCAATCGCCCGATTACAAAAAGATGGGCAAACAGGAGCTGGCCGCTCTCCATCGCGCAGCGGCGAAACTGCGGCGCAATTTGGAGGGGATAGTCGAGATGGCGCAGTTGCCTGAGGCCCTGGTCGTAGTTGACACCACACGCGAGCAAAACGCGGTGAACGAGGCGCGCCGCCTTGGGATTTCAGTCGCGGCGATCGTCGATACCAACGCAGACCCTGATCTGGTCGATTATCCGATCGCAGGGAATGACGACGCGATTCGCGCGATTCGCGTGATTTTGCAGAAGCTGGTGGACGCCATCGTTTCGGGAAGCAACGAAGCTAGAATTCGGGAGCAAATCGAAATGGCCGGAGTGTCGGCGTAGTCGGGAGAAAATATCCAACGCCTAACGTTCAATGAAAGCAACAACAGAAATCGATCCGCAACTGGTCAAAAAACTCCGCGAAAAAACGAACGCAGGAATGATGGATTGCAAGGGCGCTTTAGTGGAAGCGGGCGGCGACTTCGCAAAAGCCGAGGCGATTCTGCGCACAAAGGGCATTGCCAGCGCTAGCAAAAAAGCGTCGCGCGCGACTAGGGAAGGAATCGTTGCGTCTTACATTCACCAGCAGGGCAAGGTTGGCGTGCTCGTGGAAGTAAATTGCGAGACTGATTTCGTGGCAAAGAATGAAAACTTTCGTGCCTTCGTCAAAGACATTACCTTGCACATCGCTGCGGCGCACCCGCTTTACGTCAGCCGCGCAGATGTTCCCGGAAATCTCATCGATGCCGAGTGCGAGATTTACAAGGCACAGGCGAAAGGGAAACCGGAGAATGTCGTAGAGAAAATTGTCGATGGAAAACTCGACAAGTTTTTCAGTACCATTTGTCTGCTCGAGCAAGGGTTCATCAAAAATCCGGATCAAACGATAGGCGACCTTGTCAAAGCCAAGATCGCCGAGCTGGGCGAGAACATCGTTATCCGCCGTTTCACGCGCTATCTGATGGGCGAACCGCTTCCGACCGAATCGTAGCTTGCTGCCATTCCGCGCGTGCCCGCCGTAACTTCGCGTGCAGGCGGATAATCCGTGGTTAGGTTGCCGGGAAATGGGCCTTAAGGAATACAAGGCGAAACGGGATTTCCGGAAGACTTCAGAGCCGAAAGGAGAAAAGCCATTGCCAAAGGCGGTGCGGGGCGCGTCGCGCTTTGTCATTCAAAAACACGATGCGAGGCGTCTGCATTACGACTTCCGGCTGCAAATGGAAGGCGTTTTGAAATCATGGGCGCTGCCGAAGGGGCTTCCCTGGAGCAAGGGCGAAAGACATCTTGCGGTGGAAGTCGAAGATCACCCAATCGATTACGAAGACTTCGAAGGCGTCATTCCCGAGGGGCAATACGGTGGCGGCACGGTGATGGTTTGGGACCGTGGCACTTATTATGTTTACGGCGAACAGCCCTCTCAATCTTTGCGCGAGGGCAAACTGCATCTTGTTCTCGACGGCAAAAAAGCGAAAGGCGAATGGACACTGGTGCGAATCCGCGGTCGAAACGGCGAGAAGAACCCATGGCTGATCTTGAAAACGGGAGCCGACGCAAAACCCATTTCGAAAAAACTCGAAGATCAATCGGTCAAGACCGGCCGAACCATGAAACAAATCTCCGAAGCCCGCGATGCCGAATGGGAATCCAATCGCAAAATGGATGAGAGCCCAACATCGCAATTTAAAGCGCAGATTCGAAAAGCGATGGTAGGGCGCGACCGCCGGGCGCGCCGGCAAATTACGTCCGGGGCCGGACGTGGACGGCTCGGCGAGCCGTCCCTACCAGATTTACCCTCGATGAGAGCGCAGTTCGTCGAGCCCATGAAAGCAAAACTTGCCCATCAACCATCGAAGGGGGGTGATTGGATTTACGAGCTCAAATTCGACGGTATCCGGCTACTTGCAGTCAAGATTGGCCAAAAAGTCTCGCTCCTATCGCGAAATCAAAATGAATTGGCCGGGCGCTTCCCGGAGATCGTGGAGGCTGTTAAAAATCTGCCAGTGCGGGAATGCGTGATGGATGGCGAAGTGGTTGCGCTCGACGAGCAGGGCCGTTCGTCGTTTCAACTTCTTCAAACGCGCGAAATGGAAGGGGGAAAATCGCCGATTTATTTTTACGCATTCGACCTGCTTCAGCTCGATGGCAAAAGTCTGGTATTACTACCATTGGAGGCGCGGAAAAACGTTCTCGAGAAACTGTGCGCCGATATTGGCGACCCGATTCGCTACTCAGGCGCGATTGGGGGAGACGCCAAAGCACTGCTGGATGAGGTGAAACGCCGCGGCCTGGAAGGAATTGTGGGCAAACAACGCAACTCGGTTTACGAGCCAGGGCGTCGCAGCGGCGCATGGATCAAGCTCAAATGCGTTAACGAACAGGAATTCGTCATTGGCGGATACACGCCGCCGCAGGGCGCGCGCAAACATTTCGGCGCAATTCTGGTTGGCTACTACGAGAACAAAAAACTCGTTTTCGCCGGCAAAGTCGGCACCGGGTTCACCGCAAAATCCTTGTCGATCTTGCATAAAAAATTGCAGGCCGAACGATGCGCTGACTGCCCATTCGTCGATCTGCCCTTAAAACAAAATGGCCAATGGGTGCAGGGAATCACCCCATCGATCATGAGAAAGATGCACTGGGTCAACCCGAAGTTTGTGGCCGAAATCAAATTCGCCGAATGGACCCGCGATGGAAAGTTGCGTGCGCCCGTTTTCCTTGGCTTACGCGAAGATAAAAAGCACACCGATGTTGTTCGCGAAGGTTAAGGGAAAGCCGCAGCGCGCGCGTCGGTCTGCGCACTTGTGATTTGACCTGATTAGATTGGGCCGAAAATTTTGAGCAGGTCCGTATCAATTGGGGTTGGAACTGTTATGCGAATTGCTCAAGTAGCGCCGCTCTATGAGAGCGTGCCGCCCAGATATTACGGCGGAACGGAACGGGTTGTATCGTATCTCACTGAAGAATTGGTTCGCCAGGGTCATGAGGTAACGCTGTTTGCAAGCGGAGACTCAGTGACCAGGGCCCGGCTCGTAGCGGCGTGCCGGCGTTCATTGCGCTTCGACAAGCACTGCATAGATGAGTTAGCGCACCAAATTTTGATGCTTGAAAATGTGTTCCAACGCGCGGCACAGTTCGAGATCGTCCATTTTCATGCGGACTATCTACATTTTCCGTTGAGCCGTCGTCAGCCGATAACGCATCTGACGACATTGCACGGGCGTCTCGATATTCCAGACCTCGTCCCGCTTTATCAGGAGTTTCGAGACATGCCGGTAGTCTCGATTTCGAATGCGCAGAGGGAGCCCTTGCCTTGGGCAAACTGGCAGGCCACCGTTTACCACGGGATCCCTGCTGACCTATATCGGTTCCGTGCAGAGCCGGGAACCTACCTTGCCTTTATGGGACGGATTTCGCCCGAAAAACGAGTGGACCGCGCAATCGAAATTGCCAAGCAGGTGCAGATCCCACTTAAAATTGCGGCCAAGGTGGATCGAGTCGATAAAGACTATTTTAAGTTGGTGGTCGAACCATTGCTCGGTGAGCCCCTTGTGGAGTTCGTCGGCGAGATCAGTGAAGGAGAAAAGGTTGATTTCCTGGGAAATGCTTACGCTTTGCTTTTCCCGATCGACTGGCCGGAGCCATTTGGGCTGGTGATGATTGAAGCGATGGCATGTGGCACACCCGTGATTGCATACCGTAGCGGCGCAGTTCCCGAGGTGATGGAAGAGGGCTACACAGGGTTCATCGTCGAGGAGTTGAAAGATGCAGTGGAAGCGGTTCGGCGCGTACCGGAGTTGAGCCGGAAACGTTGTCGCGAAGTCTTCGAGCAACGCTTCACAGCCACTCGAATGGCTCATGACTACGTGCGGGTGTACGAGCGGTTAATTAGGGACACGGAGGACGAGGCGTTGGAGGCGCGTGCGTAAATGGCCAGAGAAGTCATCCGTGTCAGGAATGAATTTTATATTCGTTCATCGTCCGCCCGCGTCGATGTTCGCACCCGGGTATTGAAACAGGGGGATACCTTCGCTGTGTTCGACCGGTTCGGTGACATCGAGACATTCGGGACCGGTGAACTCGGCCTTTACTATCAGGATACTCGGTTTTTGTCTCGCTTGACGTTGAAGCTCGGAAAGGATCGTCCGCTGCTGCTCAGTTCGACCGTCAGAGAAGACAACGCGGTGATGGCGGTGGACGCCACGAACCCCGATGCCTGGCGGGATGGCGAGATAGTAATTCCACGAGGAACAGTGCACGTGTTCCGGTCGAAGATTTTGTGGGAGAAAACGTGTCACGAGCGGCTTCGAATCCATAACTACGGACGCGCAACTGTCGATGTTTCTTTCGCAATCGAATTCGATGCTGATTTTGCCGACATCTTCGAGCTGCGCGGCATGAACCGAGAACGTCGCGGCCGTCGCTTGGAAACGGAGGTTACGAAGGATGGGCTTGTCCTCGCGTACGAAGGGTTGGACAACCGCGTTCGCCGGACGCGAATCGTTTTCGATCCGCCGCCTACTCGGCTAAACGAGTCCGTCGGCACGTTTCAAATTCGGCTGGAATCCGGTAAAGATGCCAGCTACCGGTGCGCGATTGCATGCGAAGTGGATGGCGATTCGCGAAACGAGATCAGGCCTTGCTACGAGAGCGTTGTGGAGCAGGCGGCGAGTGCCCTCGAACGCGCGCGCGCCCGAGAGCCGCAGATTTTTACCGGAAACGAACAGTTCAACGATTGGCTGAACCGTTCCCTCGCCGATCTCCACATGATGCGAACGGAAACGTCCTATGGCCCGTATCCTTACGCTGGTGTTCCATGGTTTAGCACGGTATTCGGCCGGGACGGAATCATCACCGCGCTCCAGTGTCTGTGGTTTGATCCTTCTGTCGCGCGTGGCGTCCTGGCGTACCTGGCAGCCACCCAGGCCGACGCGCACAGCCCGGAGCAGGACGCGGAGCCCGGCAAGGTGCTACACGAGATGCGCGCGGATGAAATGGCTACGTTGGGAGAGATTCCGTTTAAGCGCTACTACGGCAGCATCGATGCGACGCCGCTCTTTGTTATGCTCGCCGGCGCATATCACAAGCGCACGGGCGACAGCGCCTTCGTAGAGTCAATTTGGCCAAATATCGAGGGCGCGCTTGAGTGGATCGATCGTTATGGCGATTCAGATGGCGACGGTTTCGTGGAATATGCTCGCAAAGCGAAACACGGTCTGATCCATCAGGGCTGGAAGGATTCTCACGACGCGATTTTCCACAGGGACGGCGCTTCTGCCGAAGGACCAATCGCACTTTGCGAGGTGCAGGGTTATGTGTACGCCGCAAAGACCGCAGCCAGTGAGCTTGCCAGGATACTCGAGGACGCTGCACGTGCGCGCGAGTTGTCAAAACAGGCAGAAGCGTTCGGTCGCCGGTTCGAGAAAGCGTTTTGGTGTGATGACCTTTCCACTTACGCCCTTGCGTTGGATGGGAGCAAGCAGCCTTGCCAAGTGCGAACATCGAACGCGGGGCACTGTCTTTTCGCCGGTGTCGCGACACAGGAGCACGCGCGCCGTGTAGCGACGACGCTCACAGACGAAACATCGTTCTCCGGTTGGGGCATCCGTACGGTGGCTAGCAGCGAGGCGCGCTACAATCCCATGTCCTATCACAATGGATCGGTCTGGCCGCACGATAACGCCTTAATTGCCGCGGGATTTGCCCGATACGGATTGAAGGAGTCGGCGGCGATGATTCTCGCAGGTTTGCTCGACGCCAGTCTTTTCTTCGATCTGCATCGTCTGCCGGAACTATTTTGCGGCTTCCCCAGGCGGCCTGGTGAATCTCCGACGCTCTATCCCGTAGCCTGCAATCCGCAGGCTTGGGCGTCGGGTGCGGTTTTTCTTTTGCTCGAAGCTTGTCTCGGCTTGAGCGTGTTGGCCCCCGAACAAACGGTGGTGTTTTCGAAGCCAGTTTTGCCGGCCTTCCTTCCGGAGGTGAGCATTCGTGATCTGAAAATAGGAGATGCGCGAGTTGATCTTCTGCTCACCAGACACGATGAAGGCGACGTAGGAGTGAACGTGCTCCGCCGGGATGGAGCGCTGGACGTCGTCGTTTTGAAGTAAGCTAATGTTAGCAGAAAATAGGTGTGCACTGAAGGATATCTCCGATTTCGATTAGACACACCGTTGTAAGCGGAGCTTCTCAGGGATTGCACTTGTTCGCGTGCTGGCTGCAAATATGGTGAGGTGATGAAGGCAAGGGTGATCGTCATGCCAAAAGCGGCGGTGCTCGATCCACAAGGCAACGCGGTGCGTGACGCGATGCAGCACCTGGGAATGCCTGAGGTCCGCAGCGTCAGGATCGGCAAATACATGGAGATCGATATTGAGGGACAAAACGGAGACCTTGAATCGCGGTTGCACCATCTTTGCCGGGATTTGCTGTCGAATCCGGTGATCGAGGATTATGAGCTGCAGAAAGCGGAAGGCAGAAATCAGAAGAAAACTCCCAACGTCGAACGTCCAACCCGCCGCCGCAAGGCTTCGGCGGGGCAGGCGCTCAACGTTCGACTACAGAGGCCAAAGACAACGAAGCGGAAATGAAAGCGTTGCGATATTTTTTCTGCGTGGTGCTGCCGCCGCTTGCAGTACTTATGACCGGTCGGATTGCCAGTTTCTTCCTCAGCATCATTTTGACTTTGCTCGGCTGGATTCCAGGAGTCATTCACGCTTGTCTCGTGGTGAACGATTATCATGCTGAGCAACGCGCAGCCGCAGCCACACATTAGACCGATATGAAATTTGCCGTCATCCGATTTCCCGGTTCAAACTGCGATCAGGATTGCGTCGCGTCGATCAACGGACTGGACGGATTGCGTGCTGAGTACGTCTGGCACAAGGAAACCTCGCTCGATGATTTTGGCGCGATCGTGCTGCCAGGAGGATTTGCGTATGGCGATTACCTTCGCTGTGGCGCTATTGCTCGCTTTTCGCCCATCATGAAAGCTGTGATCAGTGATGCGCACGCGGGCAAACTGGTGCTAGGCACATGCAACGGGTTCCAAATTTTGTGCGAAGCTGGTCTCTTGCCGGGCGCACTCGTGCGGAATCGATCGCTGCGGTTCGTGTGCGACATGGTTACAACGCGCGTCGAGGTGGATGATTCGCCGTTTACCCACGGTTGCCCTAAGGGGGCGCTCCTTCGTTTGCCCGTTGCACATGGGGAAGGTTGCTTCTATGTAGACCCAGAAACGCTCCGCGAGCTCAATGCGAACCAACAAGTGATTCTGCGATATGCCGACAGACAAGGTCGCATTGTTTCCGGGGCGAATCCAAATGGTTCAATTGAGAATATTGCTGGTATCTGCAATCGCGAAGGCAACGTCTTCGGGTTAATGCCTCATCCTGACCGCGCGTCGGATGCGCGGCTCGACAGCGCAGATGGCGCGAAGATTTTCCGGTCGATGCTACAAACAATCACCGCAGGTCGCACAGCTACTGCACCGGAACGCGTGAAGCAGGTCGCGTGAGCCTCTTTATCACCGGGACAGACACTGGTGTCGGCAAAACGCGGACCGCAATCCAGCTGTTGCGTCTGTTGCGCGCATCAGGGAGGTCATGTGCCGGAATGAAACCGATTTGCTGCGGAGATCGTCAGGATGCAGAGCTTCTGCTGGCCGCGTACAGTAATGACCTGACAATTGACGAGGTTAATCCGGTTTGGTTGCGGACGCCGGCCGCTCCCATTGTAGGCAGCCTCATGGAACAGGTGAACATCGACATCGAGCATATTCTGACTGCTTTTCACGCCCTTCAGAAGCGGGTTGAGCACGTCATCGTGGAAGGCGTCGGCGGCTGGCTTGTGCCCATTCGACCCGATTATTTCGTGAGCGACTTGGCTAGTGCAATGAAGGTGCCAGTTCTCGTAGTGGCGCAGAACAGGCTCGGCTGTCTTAATCACACCGTGCTCACCGTGCGAAGCATTGCTGAGCACAACTTGCGTTGTTTGGGGGTTGCATTGATTGCCGTTCCGGGCACGAGCGACACAGCGGCGGCGACCAATGCCGATGTTCTGAAGAAAATCCTCAATGTTCCGTTGCTGGGTGGATTAGGTGAAAATCTGACTGAACTACCGTCTGACTGGCGATCTATGATTGATTCGACTTAAGGGCGGGAGCGTGCCGGCGTGATACAGAAGTGTAAATGAAATGGACACATTCGGGCGTCGCCCACCACGTTTTCCTCGGCAAACTGGCTGGCATTCCTATTGCTCTATGTTGAATGCAATAAAACACGTAATCCTATGCTCTTACAAAAAACCTTACACATGAGCCAGCCGTTGGCAGAGTGCAAAGCCCGTCTGGCCAGTATCCAATCGTACCGGCGACAGTTCCTCATGGTGACGAGGGCCATGGTGACTTCGTCTAAAACGGTCGATTTTAGCTTTCGGGGTCCGCTCGGATTTGAGGCGCACACGGTGCTTTTGTCGGTCGATAGCGACCCGCCCGACCAGTATGCGTTCGAGTCCGCGGGCGGAAATATCGAGCTGATGGGAATCGTTGATTTCACCGAAATTCGCCCAAACTGCACCGAGATTACGCTGGCGGTGCACTATGAGATCAGGAACAAATTGTTTGCCTGGCTGGATCGACGCCTGCATTTTGTCGATAGTTTTGTGACGGCTGAACTGCGCAGTATTCGCGCGCACTTCGAAGGTATCGCGGCGAGCTACCTCGATCACGCGCCGGTGTTGCCCATGTTCCAAACGGCGCCAGCCTGAGGAAACGAAGGGAATTCGGAGAGCCATCAAGCCAGGAAGGTTTGAATGGCTCTTTTGCCGTTCGCAGACGACTACGCAATTCGCACCGCGTGCTTCTTGTCGAGACGAAGAACTTGACCGGATTTGAGTTTGATCGCCGCCTTTGGGTCGCGAATCTTCTGCCCGTCCAGCTCAACGCTTCCCTGTTGAATTAGCCGGGAGGATTCGCTTCGCGATTTTTCGAGGCCAAATGCTTCGCGATAAGCGCTCCAAACCAGGCTGACAAGGTCATGATCATCGAGGCCCCTTGCGGAAAATGTCGGCAGTTCCACGTGCTCGAGATCGCGTCTGCTGAAACGCAGGTTCCATTCATCGAGTGTTTTTTGGGCGATCGCCGTAGAGCGATAAGTTTGCACGATGGCAAACGCGAGTTCCTTCTTAGCTTCCAGCGGATGCGCCGCAGCCGGCGCCGCCTTTCCAAGAAGCAACGGATAATAACGCGCCATCAAATCATCTGAGATGCTCATTAGTTTCCCGAACATCACTGTGGCTGGTTCGTTGATCGCGATGAAATTGCCGAGGCTTTTGCTCATTTTTTTGGAGCCGTCCAAGCCTTCAAGAATCGGAAGAAGAAAAACGACCTGCTGCGGCAAGCCCTCGTCCTTTTGAAAGTCGCGCCCGATTAAAATGTTGAAAAGCTGATCCGTGCCGCCGAGTTCCACATCCGCCTTCACCATCACCGAGTCCCAGGCTTGCATGATTGGATACTGGATTTCGTGCGCGTGGATGGCGTGCTGATTGTCGATGCGTGCCTTGAAATCTTCGCGCTGCAGCATTTGCTGCAGCGTCACACGGCTGTTGAGGCGAATGACATCTTCGAACGACATCGCCCGAAACCAGTCGCCGTTGCAGACTGTCTCCGTACGTGCGGGATCGAGAATCTTGAACGCCTGTTCCCGGTAGGTTTCGGCATTTGCCATTACCTCCTTGTGCGTTAATTGCGGTCGTGTAGCGGAGCGTCCACTTGGATCACCGACCATTCCCGTGAAATCACCGATGATGAGAACCGCTTGGTGACCCAGATCCTGAAACTGCCGTAGTTTTCGCAGAACGATGGTATGACCAAGATGAATGTCGGAGGTCGTAGGATCGACACCAAGTTTTACACGCAGCGGCCGCCCGAGCGCGAGTTTTTGGCGCAGTTCTGTCTCGCTGATGATTTGCGCGGCTCCTTGCCTTAAAAGCGCGAAAGCTTCATCCGGTTGCATGCTCAAACAAAGAATAGCGCATCCGCCACAGGCGGACGAGCGCTACTTGTTTTTGTTCAGCAACTCGCGCACCTCGTCAATGGTGAGCGGTCTATTCTTTCTCGTGAGCCATTTCTGACTTTTACCTTGATCGAGGAAGGGCCTGTTATCGGCGTAAGAACGGCTGGCAACTTTTTTATCAGATTGAGGAGCATCGCGAACGCCACGCGCAGATCGAGCTGCATAAGCGGACTGCGAATTTCCGATTGCTTGCTTCGTCGAAATGCCTGACGCGCTGCGCTGGCCCCGGAAAGGTTGAGAATCGAATTGCCGCGCCGAGAACTCGCGTGTTTGGGAAAAGCTTTTTGAATTCGATTTTTTCTGGATATAAAACGTTCCGACAGTCGCCTGTTTATTTATGGACGTTCGATCGACGAGAAATTTTTTGTTCTGCACCGAATTCTGCAGAGTCATGTCCGGTTTCAGCAGCCGATCGACCAGCTTGCTTTCCTGATCCTGAGCCTGCGCGGAAGACAGAGCAGCAAAAAGCGATAAACAGGCCGCGAGCAATCTTCGCACAATGCGAGGTTGCCTGAATCGAAGTACTTTTGTAAAGCAAATTTGCCGACTTTAAAGCGCACGAAATCGTTTTGTTGTTTTCGAGCAATCTTTCTGACCATAATGCGTGTATGGCTGAGCATATTTACAAGAAAATTGAGTTAGTCGGTTCCTCGCCAGATGGGTTTGAGGAAGCGGTGAAAAATGCGCTAGCGCGGGCCCAGAAAACCATTCGCAACATGCGATGGTTTGAGGTGGCCGAGACACGCGGCTACATCGAGAAGGACAAAATCGGTCACTGGCAGGTGACGCTGAAAATCGGTTTCACGCTGGAGGAATGATGTACTGGCGCTCGCCGCGGCGGACGTCTCCGCAACCCTATTCCACTTCTTGAACCGCCTGATATAATTTTGTGGCACCGTAGATTAAGATCGCCGGTCTCAACGCGACGACAAGAAGGCGAAAGAGACCGCCAAAAATTCGGCCCAGCGGCAGCCGATTCAAAATGTATCCTGCGACAAATGCGTACAGGAGAGACTGGGCCGGTTTTTGGCGCACGTAACTCTCGCTTTCGCTAAGAATAGCCTCGACTTGGTCTTTTACCCAATGCACTCCACGCTCGGGAAACTCGGCGACGGCTTCAGCAGATGAGTGTTCCATTTTGCTTAATGATTCGCATTCTGGTTCCCTGTTGCGTGCATCGAGCTCGTCAACGCAAAATCAGCCAAATTGAGCTGGCGCCCGCGCCCGGCGGAAAATCGGGCAGGGCAGGTTGCCGGTGAAACGTGGCCGCGCGCCGCGTCGCCTTTAACGCGTAGCGGGCCATTACTTCAAGAGCATGTTCGCGCAGAGTGAAGCAGTTCGTCGAAAGCAGGATGTGACTATCCCGCTCCGCTAACTCGAGAGCGTCAACGAGCAGTTTCTCAAAATCGTTTTCGACCTGAAACGTTTTTCCTTTTGGCGAGCGTGAAAAGGTAGGTGGGTCGAGAATGATAACATCGAACTTTTCTCCTTTATGCGCAAGCCGGCGCAATACCGCCATCACATCGTCGGCGATGAAATGATGATCGATCGTTGACAAGCCGTTCAACGCGAAATTCTCCCGGCCCCGCGTCAATGCTTTCTTGGAAAGGTCGACATTAAGGGTAACGGCTCCGGCGTATGCGGCGCTAACAGAAAAGGAGCATGTATAGGCAAAGCAGTTCAAGAGCCGCTTCGGCGAAATGTGACGCACGTAGCGCCGGTTTTCTCTTTGATCGACAAAGAGCCCTACAGAGTAACCAGCACCGAAATCGATTCCAAACTTGAGGTGTCGCTCACAGGCGATGGTCTGCAAGTTTTCACTCGGGTCGCCAAATATGAGGCGTGGCGGTTCCCGTTCTTCGTTTTTCTGAGCGACGAACCGGGCGAAAATACGTTCGAACTTGAACTTGGAGGAGTTCGCCCACCATTCGAGCTCGTTTACCAAGCGTTCGCGGGCCAGAACTCTTTTGAACGAGATGAGGATGTCGCGTCCAAAGCGTTCCATCCAACCGTCCTCGATCGTGCAAAGCCTGTGGGCGTCCGTCCCCTCTGCTTCGAAATCGCGAAGCAGGTTTGCATTGATCCAGCCGGATTTGGTTATCATCGTGCTCCCTGTAGCAGTACTTCGCAGGAGACGGTATGCAATGGATCGGTTGCCGCCCGTTCCCCTCGCGTTACACTCCCGCGTCGTGTTCAGAACTTGACTGCCGAACTATGCAACAGGTCACCGTGCGCGTTCCGGGAAGCACTTCCAATCTCGGCCCTGGCTTTGATTGTCTTGGTGTGGCCTTGCGCATTTACAATGATGTAACCGTGATAAGGGGTGGAAAGTCTCAGCTGCCGCCTATCGCATGCGAGGCAGCGCGTCTGTTTTTTGAGCGTACAGGGTGCGCTCCGTTTTCACTGTCGGTTTCGACGCGAGGCAACGTTCCAGTCTCACGCGGCTTGGGCAGCAGTGTGACGGCGCGGCTCGGCGTCCTATGCGCTCTGAATGCCTTGACCGGTGCCCGGCTCGATCGATTGTCGATCTTCGAGCTATGCGCGCGATTGGAAGGCCACCCGGACAACGCCGCGCCGGCGGTTTTCGGGGGGTTTACCGTCGTGCAAAGTAGCGCGAGCGTCTCGCGTGCACTGGGCAAGCACGGCACTCGTCCTGCCTTTCAGCGCTTTGAAGTCTCGCTGCGGCTATATTTCGTTCTCTTAATTCCTGAACTCGAGATTCGAACATCGAGTGCGCGGAGAATTTTGCCTTCCAAGATTTCGCGTGCCGGGGCGATCGAGAATTGCGCAAACGCCTGCGCAATCACGGCCGCGTTGGCATCGGGCAATTATGTCAACTTACGTGGTGCCTTCCGGGATCATTTGCATCAACCGTACCGGGCGAAGCTGATCCCGTTTTTGCCGAGCGTAATCGCTGCGGCGGAAAAAGCCGGCGCCTTGGGCGCATTCCTTAGCGGCAGTGGATCAACGATCGCCGCCGTTACACTTCATTCGCCCAAGAAAATTGCAGCCGCCATGGCGCGTGCTGCAAGAACGCCAGCGCACACAATCATCACACACGCTGATAACCGGGGCGCGCGCGTTCTCCAACCACGGATCGCCGATCATTGATCACTGATTCCAGATGGGCCGCCGGCTTGAAAGGTTAGAAGAGTTTGGTATCGACGTCGTTCTCGAGCGCCGGCATGGTGTTCGCGCCTCCATTCTCCGCGGAATTCTCTATGCGCTTTCGTTCGTTTACGAGCGTCTTGTTCAGCTGCGTCTCTATTTTTACCGAAAAAGAATTTTCCGTGAGCGCGCCCTCGGTTGTCTCGTGATTAGTATTGGCAACCTCACAGTCGGCGGCACGGGCAAGACGCCAATAGTTGAAAAATTTGCGCGCGCTTTACAGGCGGGCGGCCGTCGTGTCGCCATTCTGAGTCGCGGATACAAAAGCGTGCCGCGCAGACGAGGCTGGCTGAGTCGGCTTCGCATAGGCGACTCCGATTCGCCCCGGATTGTATCCGATGGAAAATCGTTGCTGCTCGACTCTTTGACAGCCGGCGACGAGCCATACATGCTCGCGCACAATTTGAAGGACGTGATTGTGCTCGTGGACAAGGACCGGGTAAAAAGCGGCCGGCTCGCCATCGACAAATGGAATGTCGATACGCTCCTGCTCGACGACGGATTTCAATATCTGCATCTCAAACATCGTCTCGACATGGTGTTGGTGGATCGACAAGCACCCTTCGGCAACGAATTCATGCTGCCTCGCGGCACGCTGCGCGAAACGCCCCGAAATCTACGCCGGGGCAGTTACATCTTCATTACTAAAAATACCGGCGAGTCTAATGATAAGCTCGTGAAACGCATTCGGCGTTACAATCGTACTGCCGAGATCATCGAATGCGCGCACAAACCGCTTTATCTCCAGAACGTTTATACAAGCGAACGATTGCCGCTCGATGCCTTGCGCGACACGTTCATAGGCTCGCTCTGCGCGATCGCAGCGCCCGAAAGCTTCGAAGGCGCTTTGCAAAAACTAGGCGCACATGTCGATCTTTCGAAGCGCTACATCGATCATCACTATTACACGGAGGCGGAGTTAACCAGCTTCATCAATCGTTGCATTCGCCGCGATTTGGTGATGATCGTTACTACGGAGAAAGACGCCGTGCGCATGCCGCGTCTCCCCGAAGCGGAAGTGAAGGTGCCGATTTATTTCCTGCGCGTCGAGATTGAGATTTTGAGCGGCCACGAAAGCTGGGAGCATTGCGTCGCGCGCATTTGCAAGCCGCAACCCATGCTCTCACCCGAGCGCTTCTTCGCCTGACTGTTTGTCATTCTGAGCGAAGTCGCCTGCCAAGCCGTAGCTTTATGCGAAGGTTTGGAGGAAATCGCGTCGTGCCATGCCTAACAAAGCTGAATTAATCGTCAAAGACCGCAAGATACAGGTATCGAATCTGGACAAGGTTCTTTACCCGAAGGTCGGATTCACCAAGGGACAGGTGATCGATTACTACATCCGCGTCGCATCCGCTCTTTTGCCGCATCTAAAAGACCGCCCGCTTACCATGAAGCGCTATCCCGATGGAGTCGAGGGTGAGTTTTTTTACGAAAAGAATTGCCCGAAGCACCGGCCAAAATGGGTGCAGACGGCCCAGGTTTGGAGCGAAAGCAACGATCGCATGATGAATTTTTGTCTGGTGCAGGATTTGGCGACTCTCATTTGGGCGGCAAACCTCGCCGATCTCGAGCTCCACACCTCACTTTCGCGTAAAGACAATAACAAACGCCCGACCATGATGGTGTTCGATCTCGATCCCGGCGCCCCTGCTGACATTGTTCAATGTTGTCAGGTCGGGCTTTGGGTTCGCGATTTGTTAGGCCAAATGAGACTGAAATCATTTCCGAAAACAAGCGGATCAAAGGGTCTGCAGGTTTACGTGCCGCTGAATACTTCGGTGACTTACGATGAGGCTAAGGATTTATCTCGCGTTCTCGCCCAGCATCTGGAGCGCGAACACGCCGATCTGGTGACGTCGAACATGTCCAAGGCAGTGCGCAAAGGTAAGGTATTCGTCGATTGGAGCCAGAACGACGAACACAAAACCACCATTTGCGTTTATTCGCTCCGCGCGAGGGAAGAACCCACCGTTTCGACGCCAGTCAGCTGGAACGAGGTTAAAAATTGCCTAAAAAAGAAAAACGCTGGTCTTCTGAAGTTCCGCTCCGATCAGGTCCTCTCCCGCGTCGAAAAACTCGGCGACCTCTTCGAGGCGGTCGAAAAACTCAAACAAAAGCTGCCGAAGAAATGGAAGATATGATGTAATCGTTAGGGCAAGGATTATAGAGATGAACAATTACGTATGGTTTGATGCAATCGGCTGGGCGGGCGCAGCTGCTCTTCTTGTCGCTTATGCGATGGTTTCATCCAAGAGATTGGAGGGAGACTCGGCTGCTTATCAAGTCCTTAACGTCAGCGGAAGTCTTCTGTTGGCTGCAAACACGATCTTTTATGGATCCTATCCCTCCACTTTTGTGAACCTCATCTGGGCAGGGATAGCCGTTTTTTCCATCGCGACCAGAAAGCGAGTTTCCTCTGATTAGCTCGGTGCGAAATGATTGTCACCTCAAATATGTCGAACGCGGCGCGCAAAGGAAAAGTATTTGTCGATTGGAGCGAAAACGACGAACACAAGACAACCATCTGCGTCTATTCACTCCGCGTCAGGGACGAAGCGACCGCCTCAACTCCGGTCACCTGGGACGAAGTCGCGAACTGCCTGAGAAATAAACAAGCCGATCTCTCGAAATTCCGCTCGGACCAGGTCCTTGCTCGCCTTGACAAACGCGGCGACCTCTTCGAACCCGTTGAGATACTGAGACAAAAGCTGCCGAAGAAGCGGGAGATGTAGTCGAAGATTGCGGCAGCGCTTCTGCTTCCTCAGACCATGGTGACCATTTTGGATGCAAGACGCGTAGCTCGCTTGCCAGCACTTGGAATCAAACTGATCAGATTGTTAGATGATGGAGATCTTGTCTCTCACTATCGCGCCAAAATAGATTCCGCCAAGGTGGTCATGGAACAACTGGAGGCGGCGCTTTTTGTGTTTGTCTGTTCGTGCGCGCGCCCTTCGGTCACTTTCCCCAAATAGCAAACTTCACACCGCACAGTTGAAGACACGGTCTTCGCGATGATTGAAGCTATCGACGAGGGAAACCGTCTGGTTACCATTGGCAGCTCGGGTTTGTCGGATTTCGAACAATCCCAAATGATAATTGCTCTCGACACGCTTTTTGGCTTGCAGATTCCTCTGATTGATGGGGACCCGCAGCGGGCGATCGAGCGCTACACGTTGAAATTTGGAGAATTAATCACTGCGCGGGTGCATATTGGAACCGCTGCCTTGGCTAAAGCACTAAAGGCCGTCAGTGGGAAAGTAACGTCGGTCAGCGACCAGTGGCACTTGGCATTGACTGAAATTTCAATGGATATCAATCGAGGATTACAAGGATGTCGGTTAACGATGCTCGCTGCCGATCCTGGTCTTTTGAGTCAATGCACGATAATGCATTTTTTGGAACATCCCTGGTTTTACTCGATTACGTCCCTCGTATTCACGAACTGATCTAGCGTGTATGCGCAAAGTGAATCTCAAAGATATCCCGGAGCAGGAGCGAAAGTCGCCGAAAGGGAAGTTTGGGCGGGCGTCGAAAAATATTTCGATCGCGCTTGGGCGCGAACCAGAGTCCCTTGATTTGTCGAAGCGGCATCCATTTGATCTCGCGCTGGTGCGAATTCCGAAGGGCAAATCGCTTTGTCCGTATCATGCGCATGCGGCTGAATCGGAGCTTTATCTCGTCGTCTCGGGTCGCGGCAGCGTTCGCGACAAAGACGGGACGATTGAAGTTGGCCCAGGTGACGCGTTTTTCTTTCAGCCCGGCGAAGCGCATCAGCTTACCAACGCTGGCGACGAAGATTTTGTTTATTACGTGATCGCCGATAATCCAAGGAGCGGCGGTGCAGCTGGTGATTCCTGTTATTATCCCGACAGCGGGAAGTGGGCGGTTGCCAAGGAGGGATCGGAAGAAGTGATTGTGAAAGGTCAGGAGACCGATTATTTCGATGGCGAAGAATGAGTTTGGGGAGCGCACGCGCCTCGCGTGCAGTGTTCGGCGCCCTCGCCGAACACACCGGAGCGCAATGGCTCCAACGTTTCGTTACCGCAAAGCAAATGCGCAAAGTAAATATCAACGAGGTTAAAGAACAGGCATGGCAATCACCGGGCGGTAAGTACGCCGTGTCCTTCAAAGGAATTTCGGAAGCGCTAGGGCGCGATTCAAGTTCACTTGATTTGTCCGAGCGTCATCCATTCGACTTGGAATGGAATCGCGTGCCACCCGGGAAACAAAATTTTCCTTACCACGCGCATTCGGCGCAATGGGAGCTTTACCTGGTCATCTCCGGGCAAGGCCGCGTTCGTCACAAAGACGGCACGACTGATGTCGTGGCTGGCGACGCGTTCATTTTCGGACCGGACGAACCGCATCAACTGATCAACTCCGGCCAGGAAGACCTCACCTATTACGTGGTTGCGGACAACCCCATCGGCGAATCGGCCTACTATCCCGACAGCGCGAAATGGAAGGTAAATAGATCATCAGCGGCGGATCGCGTTGTCGTGAAGGGCCAGGAAACCGATTACTTCGACGGCGAAGAATAAAATTTCGAATCATGAAATCCGATAAGTCGCCGCAAGATTTCCCGTACAAGACTTACCTCAACATTCTACACGGACCGCTTGAACTGATCGATGTGCAGAAACTCGCCAATGCCTGCACGGACAAATGGTACAACCAAACGCTTTGCCAGGTGAACGATTCTGTCGTGAGGCTGGCCGTGGTTCAGGGCGAGTATCATTGGCACGAACACAAAGAAATTGATGAATTCTTTTTCGTTCTGGACGGACGTTTCCTAATCGATCTCGAAGATCGCACAGTTAATCTTTTGCCACGCCAAGGCTTCGTCGTGTCCAAAGGCGTGCGCCATCGCACACGCGCGCCTGAACGAACCGTGATTTTGATGGTCGAGCGCGCGGACATTGTTCCGACCGGCGACTAAATGCGTCGCAAGGCAGGTGAAAATAATTTCGGGTGGGCAAACAGGCGTTGATCGCGCAGCGCTCGATCTTGCGCTTAAGCACGGAGTCGACTGTGGGGGGTGGTGTCCGGCTGGGCGTCTCGACGAATTCGGAAGGATACCAGATCAATATCCAGTCCAGGAGTTAGATGCCGGCGGTTTCAGTGAGCGGACATTGCAGAACGTAAAAGATTCGGATGGAACCGTCATCATTTATACAGGCAAACTTGGCGGCGGGACTGAGCAGACGGTTCGCTTCTGCCAAGAGCTACGACGGCCGTATCAACTCATCGATGCGGCGAAAATTTCCGCGGAGGACGCTGCGAAGTTAATTGCCGATTTCGTCCCTGATCACGAGATCGACCTCCTCAACGTGGCCGGCCCGCGCCAAAGCGAGTGGCCCGAAGGATACGATTACGCGTCTCGCGCGCTGGAGGCTTTTCTTAACGCTTTGTAGCCACCGCCCTGTGGGCGGTTAGGAAGAGGACGGCTCACAGAACCGTGGCTGCAGATCACTCGTAGCGCAGCGCTTTCACCGGATCGAGGCGCGCCGCGAAATAGGCGGGGATCAATGCTGCAAAGGAACAGATGAAGAACGCGCTGATGCAAATGATGGCGACGTCTCGCGGGATGACTTCCGCAGGGATGGACGAAAACTGATAGACTTCGCGCGGGAAGATCTCGATGTGCAATGTCGATGCGAGCCAATGACTGAATTCGTTCCGGTAACGGATCAATGTCATCCCGAGTCCGAGTCCTGTTACTGTTCCAAAGAGGCCGACGATTGTTCCCTGGCCAAGAAAAACCCAGATGATTTGCGCGATATTCGCTCCGAGCGCTTTCATGATTCCGATCTCGCGCCGTTTTTGCACTGTCACCGTGATGAGTGTGCTCATGATTCCGAAAGCCGCGACGACCACGATGAAGAATAACAGGAAAAACATCACCGTGCGCTCCAGACGGACGGCTTCAAAGTACTGGTGGTTCATGTCGATCCAAGTCTGCGCGTACTCCGGGGGTTCGAGAAATTGTTGGATGGCCTGTTTTACGCGTTCGGCGCCGTAAGGGTTGTCGGTTTTGATGGTGATCCCGTGCAACGCGTCACCCAAGCCGTACAACTCTTGCCCGATATAAACCGGAACGAGAAGAAACTCGGAATCATGCAGGTAATGGCCAGTTTCAAAGATGCCAGTAACAGTCAACTCTTTCGGCAGGATCACATCGCGCAATTGATCGATCGCCTTTTTTTCCTCCTCGCCTTTGGCGTTTTCCAGTTTCTTAATGCCATCGAGAATCTGGCCAAGATTGCCTGGCGAATAGACCGTGACCTTGTCACCGACACTCACTTGTAGTTTTCGCGCGAGTTCAATCCCGAGCACCGTCGATTCGCCTTCCAGATCGAGCTTGCCGTATTTAATGAATTTTCGCAGCGGGATCACTTTCTCTTCCTCCGCGGGATCGATACCGCGAATCAGCGGCGCGAGCCGGCGGTTTTGAAACTCCACGATCACCGGTCCCTGGACATACGGTGCAGTTGCAACCACGCCCGGCGTCTTGTCGATCTTTGCTTTGAGCGTTCGCCAATCATGCAAGACATCTTCCGTGCTCACCAGAAGGTGCGCGTCGAAATCGATCACTTTCTGGCGCAGCTCGCGATCGAATCCGGTCATCACTGAGATCACGAGGATCAGCACCGTGACGCCAAGCATCACGCCGAGGACCGAAATCAAGGTGATGATCGACAGAAATGTCCGCTTCGGCTTCAAATACCGCAGCGCCAGAAAAAGACTAAACGGCAGTTTCAATTCGCCGTTAGCGTGGCGGAAAACCCGCTCCAATTCAACCGTGCGAGCATGCCCGCGCTACCTTATTTCAGTGCGTGCGCTTTTAGTTCTTCCAGCGTGACGAATTCGAGCGCAGAGGTGTGTGTTGCTTCGAGATCGACAGGCGCAGCGCGGTTGTGATCAAGCGCGCTTTTCCAGCGTGTCACGCATACACACCATTTGTTGCCCGGCTTCAGCCCGGGGAAGCTCCATTCCGGACGCGGGGTGACCAGATCGTTTCCGTCGAGCACGGAAAAATCTAGAAATTCCTGCGTGACTTTCACGCAGACAGTGTGCTGGCCGATGTCTTCCGGACCGATTCGACAAAATCCGTCGCGATAAAATCCGGTCATCGGATTGCGACAGCAACATTTCAATTCGGTTCCGAGGACGTTAGTTGGCACGACACGATTTTAACATTGGAGGTGAGTTTGTTAAATGTTGGATTGTGAAAACCGGTGTGGAAGCGGAGCACGCATTCTTCAGGCATGAAAAACACAGCCATTACCTACTGGCTTATTCCGTCTGAGCCAACGCGCAGCTTTTTCGAAAATAAAATTGCCGATCTTGCCCGGCGATACGACGCGCCTGTTTTCGAGCCGCACATGACGATCCATCTTGGATTGGATCGGTCGGATGTCGCCGAAGAAGTGATTACGAAAGCTGCTATCTGTTGCGGACCGATCCAAGCGAGAGCGCTCGCGATCCATCACTCCAGCGAGTTTACGAAAACACTTTTCGTGCAATTTGCATTGAATCAAAAGCTGAGTTGTCTCAATGAGATCATTCGCAATGGTGCGAGAGATTCATCCGATTACCAGCTTAAGCCGCACTTGAGCCTGCTCTACAAGACGATGTCGATCTTGGCGCGGCGTCAGCTCGCGCACTCAATCAAGCTGCCGTTTTCGCGCGTTGTTTTCGATTCAATCAAAGCGGTTCGTTGTGTTTCGCCAACCCGAAGTCGCGCTGATGTAGAAGGGTGGCGTGTGGTGGCGGCAAAACCGCTGGGCAGATAGCTGACCTCTTCCGTTGCTCATTGAGCGCCGCTACAGGTCCACGATGCGGTAAGGTTTTCCGGTTTTCTGTAGCGCTGGCGCCGAGACGTTATAGACGGGAATGCCGGTCGAAGTTTTGCCGTCAAGTATGCCGTTGTGAGCGTGACCGTGAAACACGGCGGTAACACGAAATCGGTTGATTGGCTCTTCCAATCGGCTGGAACCGAGAAAAGCAAAAATTTCTGGATCTTCTCCGTGTAGTGTCGCGCGGATAGGAGAGTAATGCAGCACCACGATCCGCCGGTCCGTTTGCAGCTTGGTAAGTGCCTGTTCCAATCGAACGGCATGAGTAATGGATTCCTGCACAAATTGCTTAATCAACGGTTCGCCCCACGCGTTTAACATTCGTCGGCCAAAGCCGCCCCCGAAACCTGAGATACCCGCAAACCCCACTCCCGCGATCTCGATTGCTTCGCCGTTGAGCACGTTTACGCCTGCTTCCTCGAGAACCTTGCAAAGAAGCTCTGATTGCCCGGATTCGAAGTCGTGGTTGCCCAGAACCGCGACCATTGGGATTCTTACGGTAGCCCGAATATCGGCGACGAGTTGCTCTGCTTCTTCCGGAAGTCCGTATTCGGTGAGATCGCCGCAAAGCAGCAGCATGTCCGCGCTGCGCGAAATCTCGGCAAACGCTTCGTGCAACATCCCGCGCGAGTGTTTGCCGTAATGAAGGTCCGCTGTTGCGGCGATCCGTAACGCTCGCTTATCCATTTTCTTAGAGAAACGAAATCGCTGATCGCAATGGACGCTTTTTGCGAATGTACAGCGGTTCCACGGCTGTAGGATGCAGCCGTTATCGGTCTCGAGCGCGTTATGATGGTGATGACCGCAAGGAGAGCATCAGCCAGGAAAGTGAAAGGCGGCCGCGAAGACTTTCATCGTAAGTCAATGGCTGCACTGCAGGATGCGAACGTTCCGTTTTTAATCGGTGGCGCATACGTCGTTGAGGTATATGCAGGCGTTTCGCGCCGATCGAAAGATTTCGATCTTTATGTTCGGCCACATCACGTAGAAGGGGCCATCGATGCGCTGGCCCGCGCCGGATACAAAACGGAAAAGACATTTCCGCATTGGCTCGCCAAAGCTGGGCGCGGCCGGGACTACATTGACCTAATTTTTCGCGCCGGCAACGGGCTTTGCGAAGTCGATGACTCTTGGTTCGAGCGCGCGCAGGATGACGAATTGCTTGGCTTGCGGGTGAAACTCTGTGCGCCTGAGGAGATGATTTGGATGAAGGCGTACATCATGGAACGTGAACGGTTCGATGGCGCCGATATTGTGCATATTCTTCAGAGCTGCGCAGATAAACTCGATTGGCAGTATCTGATTCATCGGTTTGGTCCAGACTGGCGCGTGCTACTGAGTCATCTAGTATTGTTCGGTTACATTTATCCGAGCGAGCGCGACAAAATCCCGACTGCCGTTGTGGATGATCTGATTGGGCGGCTCCGGAAAGAAGCGTCAGCTGCGGGGCGTGACCGTGTTTGCCGCGGTACGCTGCTTTCGCGAAAGCAATACCTGCTGGACATTGAAGAGCGGGGGTTTCACGATGCGCGGCTCGACCAGCGTGTCCATATGGATTCGGAGGACATCGCGCATTGGACGAGAGCGATCGCAAAAGAGGAGAAAGCGCGGCGAACGGCGGCACCGTAGCCGGCATCGTTGATGCCGGTCTGCGAAAGGTGCCCCCGGCGGGGATCACCGATCCCGGCTATAACGACGGCGGAGTCGATGTTAATGCTGGCGCAGGGCTCGGCTCGCCAGGCGATGGCGAAACTGACGGCGACGGAGTTGCCAAAGCGGTGGCGAGCTTGTTTCTGGCTTCATCGAGCAGTTTTTTTTCTTCGCCGTAAATCCTCGCAGCATCAGCAGCTGCAATGTAATCCTTCGCTGCGTCGATTTGATTCGCATCGAGCAGCAGCAGCGCCACATAAACAGCTGCGTGCGGATCGTGCAACTGGTCTGGTGGCAATCTTTGTATAATCGCCAGAGCTTCTGCGCTTCTGCCGAGGCGATAGAGCGAGAACGCGTAAGTTACGGCGCAATTGGGTTCGTCTGGCGCACGGTCGTAGGCCTCTTTGGCGAGCTGATGCGAGCGTTCAATATCTTGTTCGAGGTTGAGTCCGAGCCGGGCGAGATCGGCTGTGATCGGCGCCTCATTTGGAGAGCTTTCGTGCAACCGCTGCAGGATGCCATAGAGTTTTTCGAGATTATTATTTATTCGATAGAGTCGACGCAGCGCGTCTAGAGCCTCCCGGCGCATAGGAGGATTGTTTGCGACACGCAGCCACAATTGTTCGGATTCTGTCTCGAGATTCGATCTTGAAGCGAGACGCGCGAGGTTAAGCTCGCGCTCAGGCCGCTCCTCTGTCGTTTGTTCGGCCGAGAGCCAAAGCGTTCGAAATTCGTCTTCGCTGTTTTGTTCCGTTCGTCGCGTGGCAATCGCCTGATATGCCAGGCGCAGGTATTCAGCGTCATCCCAAGAGCCGCTGCGCGTCCAGCGTTTCAGATGCGACCAGTTCTTTACGTTCGCGTATGCGTCAGCGACGGCGACGGAAACGGGTGGCGAAGTAAGTTTTTGCGGCGGCAACTTATCGACCCATTTGGCGGCGTCCCCGGCCAGTCCGTTTTCGTTCATCCAGTTCATGAGCGAGGTGAGGTCGGTCGAATTGCGCGCCGCAAATGGCTTCACTCTTTCTAGGAGAGGGCGGAATTTTTTCTGATCGAGTTTTCGATAGAAGTTCAGACAGAGGAGATAATCGGCGAAAGTGACCTGCTGCGACATCTGCAGCTGTTGGGCGAAGTTATCTGCGGCAGCGAGGTCGTTACGTGCCACCGCGTCATTCAGCAACGCCCGCAGCGCGCCGGTTCGAAAGGGCGCGATCTTACTAAGCCGCTCAAGGGTTTCGCGCGCTTTTGCGCTTTTCCCCGCATCGGTGGAGTGAATTTGCAGTGCCGCGAGATTAAACCGGTAAAGGTCGTTGCCGGGCTCCTTGTTCACCGCGGCGGCGAACTGTTGCTCCTGCTCGACCAGATTTCCTTGCGCACGGGCCAGCCATCCCGCCACAACGTGAAAAGCGGCTCGGTCGCGATCCTTTGGGGAAACACGATCAAGCGCCTGTCGCGCGAGATCGATCTCCCCAAAACGCAGCGCCGCTGACGCGAGATTGAGTTGACTATCCGGATCGTTTGGAAGCAGTCGCGCAATTTGTGCGCGCCACGATACGGTTTCCTCGAGGTTTTGCTTTTCGGTTGCTTCGGCCAGGACGTAATACGCCGTCAGAGAATCTGGGCGCACCTTTACGGCTTCGCGCGCCATGTGCGCTGCTTCATGGAATTTTTGCTCCTGAAGCAGCGAACTTGCCCGATCCAGTAAACGCTTTTGGCGCCAGTCTCTGTACACTCTTGGCGCATAATTGCCCAAGACAAGGGCCAGCAAACCAGCCAGTAGGAAGGTGACAATTAAAAGGAGAAAACGCCGGGGCTGGAGTCCTTTCCGGAAGATATACTCAAGACCGGAGAAGAATTCGCCGATTCGTCTGTGCCTAGCAGTATCGATCTTTTCCGCCATTCTCCTGTTCTGTCCCCGTGCCTGATGAAAGTATGATTGCTCTCACTGTCTCCAGCCCACCCTGATCTAAGAGCGCGTCGTTGCCTCAGATTCTTCGACGACAGGAACCTCCTCGATCGATTCCATGACCTCCTGCCGCAAGCGACGGCCCCAGACATAGCGTGTCAATAGGACCTTGATTGTTGCCGTCAACGGCACCGCCAGAAGCGGCCCGAGCACTCCGCCGATCAAAAGACCCCAAACAAAGATCGACACAATCACCGTCATCGGATGCAAGCCGACATAATTTCCCACGATGCGCGGGGCATAGAACATGCCTTCCAGATTCTGTATTATGATGAAGATGAGTGTTATACCGATTGGATGCAGCCAGTCGCCCCATTGAAACGCAGCGATCAGAACCGCCGGTACCCAGCAGATAATGATGCCAATGTACGGGACCATTGTGAGGACGACGACCATTGCTCCAATCAACGGCGCAAAATTAAGCCCGATAAGCGTCAACGCAGTGCCAATGAGAATGCCGTCCACGAGACAAACCAGCAGTTGCCCTCGAAAATAGGCAACAACGTAGGAATTGACCTGCGATAAGACTTCCGCCACTTCATCTTTAAGCGGCGACGCGCGCAGCGGCAGATAATCTTTCCATCTCTTTTCGATGCGCGGCTTTTCTTTCAAAAGAAAAAATAAATAGATCGGGACGAGGATCAGGCTGAGCAGAAACCCCGCGATTCCGAGAAAGCCGCCGATGCTCCTTTTTAAAATCTGCCAAAACTTTTCCGTGAGCGTCGGAAGCGCCTGCTCCAGTTTCGGCATTTGCTTCTCGACGTAAGCCTGAATGCGTTGGCGCTCGGCGCTGCTGAGCTTTTGTGGGTTCGGTGCGATAGTTTCAATCGCGGCCGAAGGCGTGCGCGGTGAACCGCTCAGCGAAGGCGCAACACCTTTTGGGACAGTCGGCGCTGGTTGTGCGGAAGGAGAAGGCGAGGGAGGGCCGACGAGCCAGTTTGTGAGACTCGTCGATGCAGACTTTCCGTGCGCCCCGCCAAATAACCCGAATGTTTGGTCGAAGCGATAGATTAGATCGACAATGCGATCGCGGGCTCGCTCTGTATAGGCGGGAACTTCCTTTGCAAAGCTCGCGCTTTGAACTGAAATCATCGGCACGATCCAGGCGAGCAACCCGCCCAGCGCGACGAACGCGATGGCAAAAAGAAGAGCGACCGCCTTTGTGCGACTGAGAGTTCCTCGAGACATTTTCGCCACAAGCGGATCGAGTAGGTAGGTGAGAATCACCGCGATGGCGACCGGGATCAAAATCGGCTGAAGGAAACTGATGGCGCTGGCGCCGAGCCAGATCGCTGCGCCCAGGATCACGAAAAGGAAAACAACAAACAGAGCGCTCAAGGCTGCCCACATCGTTTTGCGCTGCCAGGGTGTTGGATATTCGGTCATGTGCGCATTCATGCGCCCGCGCTAATTTCGTAGGTTGTTGTCACTGAGTCGGATTTGTTTTTGCTGGAGAACCTCTGCTGATAGTCGCCTTGGTGCTGTCGATCTTATTTGCGAGATCTTTATTTTGCGGATCGAGCGCCAGCGCTTTTTGCCACGATTCCACTGCCTGTGGCAACCGATCTAATTTCCAATACGCGTCGCCGATGTGTTCGAAGACAATTGGATCGTCGTGGCCCATGTTTTTTGCGGCACGCAGCAAATCCGCCAGCGCTTGATCGAATTTGCCTTTTCGAAACTCAACCCAACCGAGACTATCGAGGTAAGAACCGTTGTTTGGTTCCAGCTCGAGCGCGCGCTTAATCATTTCTTCGGCTTCATCCAGGTGCATGCTGTGGTCCGCCCACATGTAACCGAGATAATTGTAGGCTTCTGCCGCGGTGGCCGGATCGAGTGCGATGGATTTGCGAAGCAAGTCAGCCGCTTTGTCATACAAACCCGCCTGCTCGGCTGTTGCGCCGTAATTGAAGTAGAATTTTGCATTTACGATTTCGTTGTCCTGATCGAGCTCTGCTTCGTGCAGTGCCTCCTCAAAAGTGGCGACCGCTTGCTGAGTCTGTCTTGCCTCGCGCTGGGCGAGCGCGAGATAATACACGATTTCCGGCGCCCCGGGGAACCGGCGACGGGCTTCGGCGAGAAATTTCATCGCGCGTTCGGGATCTTTGAGCGGCCCAAGGAGCAGCTCCGCCAGACGCAAATAGATGCCGGCGTGGTCGGGGTTAATGAGCAGGCTTTGTTCGTAGTTTGCAGCCACCTTGGCAAACTTCGCTTTGGCTTCATCCAGTCGGTTTTCGCGCTGAAGCGACCGCGCTTCGTCGTCTAAAACCTGCGCCAGCAAATCATACGGTTGATATTTGTCCGGATGCTCTTTGATAATTTGCTCGAGCATCTCAACCGCTTTGCCACGCTGGTTTGTCAGAATGAAACCGGTCGCCAGTTTCTCACGTGCGTTGGCGTCATCCGGCTGTAATTCGAGCACGCGCAAATAAAGTGGGATCGCTTCTTTTAGCTGTTGGGATGACGCGTAGTAATCCGCTACATCTTTGAGCACCGCGGGATCGTCGTTCGCGTGTTCGGCTGCCTTTTTGAAAATTTCGTTGACCCGTTTTAATTCGTCCGGTTTTAGTGGCGAATCGGGTTTGTAAAGGATGACTGCGTAAAGTTTCCCCAGCCGGATCCAGAAATTGGCGTCGTCGGTTCGGACTTTTGCAGCGCGATCCAAAACTTCGAGTGCTTTTTTCTCTTCGCCTGCTGCCAGCTCGATCTCCACGAGATGGTGATAAGCATCTATATCTCGCGGATTCAGCGCAATGGCGCGATTGGCATAATCAATGGCCTGGTCCGTTTTCTTGAGATACTTCGCATAGATGAACGCCAGCTGCCGATAAGGCTCGGCGTTGTTCGGGTTCGCCTTGATGGAGTCCTTTAGAACATCAATCGCCTGAGGAAAATCCTCCTGCCGTATGAGCAAAGCCGCCACGCGCGAGGCGAGCTCCGATTGGCCAGGATCCACATTGAGCACTTGGCGATACGACTCCAGCGCTCGATCCATCTCGCCGTTCCCCTCAAGCGCCATGCCTTCCACAAAATGCGTCAATGCGCTGGCTCTGCGCTCGCCTTCTGGACGCAAAGCGAGATCCGCCGCTGGCTTGAAATTGAGGAAGTCATCCTGTCGATCGACTTTGATTGGGGCAGATGATGGTCTTGTCAGAGGCGACACTGTCCGCGGGGTTCGTGCCAGTCCCACGCTCGCCGCGACAAGAAAGCCGAGCGTCAAAAAACAGCACAATGGCCAACGCGCCCGCTTCCTCTGTAGCTTCATACTTTCAATTTTAGCTTTCAGCGGCGCCTTCAGCAAACCAGCCTTCGTCCCGGCAGTCGCCGGACTACCGCTTGGCAGGCAAACCTAACCCTGTCGAAGCAGCCGTGTCGGCTGCGTACTCGGGGGAGCGCATGCGCCTCGCGTGCCGTTTGCCGCGCGTCCTCGCGGCAAACCCTTCGTGTTTTCAACCCTCGAACCACTTGGATGTTCCGCGTTTGGCGTTCGATGTTTGACGTTTTCTGAAAGCCGCCGACCGCAGTTACACCTTGTATCGTAGACGCTTCTTATGCCGATGCGCTTTCATGCGTTTGCGGCGCTTATGCTTGGCGATTTTTGCTTTGCGTCTTTTTTTAAGAGAGCCCATTCAGCTTTTCAGATTCGCGAGTCCCGATTCAACCACCTGATCTACCACGTTGCAACTCAGTTCTTTCCTGTAGCCCTTGCTTAGTGCGCATGTGTGTCACGACGCGACCTCTGTAACTTCCGGAATCTCGCGTCGTAAAATCTGTCAATGGGGAAGGTTACGAGGAAGGCAAAAGCGCTGACTTCGAGAAACCAAAGCAAGCTTGGTCGCTCGCGCCAACGATCGAGAAACGCAACGGCTCTGATGACAAGCGCGACTCCGTAGACAACCACTGTCTCGATCACAAGCACCGCGATGTACGCGAGCGTAGCTCTAAGAGCGGAACGCTTCCCGCAGTGAGGGCATGTGTGCCTCCCGAACGGAGAACGCGCGTACCGTGACCAAGTGAGTGGGAAATCGCGATTGCAATATGGACAAGTCATCAACGTGGACGCGGTCTGACACGAATTAGATCTAAAATTTTGCCCAAACCCATCACTTCCTGAGCATTGCCTCATGTCTTACTCTAAACTCGCTTTTAGCTTTCCATTCCGGAAATTTGTCGCCGTTGGCGACTTGGTAGCCAACTTCGAAGAGAAGCTGAACATCCTGCACTGCGCCGGAGAGGTCCCACTTGGGATCAAGTTCGTCCGACACCTGGTGGTAATGTTTCGCGACAAATTCATCGCGCTTCTGTTTTCCGTACTCTGGCGGTTTGCCGATGATCTCGATACCGCGCGCCAGGTGCAATACGGGCACGCCGGCTTTGGCGAATTCGAAACTGTCGACCCGATAGAAGCCGCCTTTCTCCGGTTCGCTGTTTGCCTTCATCACGCGCCCCTGTCGCGCCGCGGCCTGGCCTAACAAGTCGTCCAACGTTGAATTGCCATTGGTGAGATCTTCGAGGTCATGCGATTTGCCCCACGGATTCACGCCGTCGATGTTGATGTCCGCAAGCGTCTTCTCCAGCGGATACAGCGAATGTTCCGCATAAAATTTCGCGCCGAGCAATCCTGCTTCTTCGGCAGTCGTGGCGATAAACAAGACCGAGCGTTTCGGTGGCGGATTTAACTTTGTGAATGCGACTGCGAGTTGCATGAGAGATGCCACACCCGAGGCATTATCGATCGCGCCGTTAAAAATCTGATCCCCCTGTAATTCCGGATGACGCCCGAGATGGTCCCAGTGCGCGGTGTAAATGACATATTCGTCGTGCAATTTCGGATCGTTCCCTTCGAGTTTGCCTATGACATTGTGCGATTTGAACGAGCGGATCTGTTGTTTGATGTCGATCCTAGCCTTGGCATTTAATGCCACGGGCCGGAATCCTTTTGTTATCGCGGATTTCTTCAGCGCGTCGAAATCCTGATCGCAATCGGCGAATAATTTTTTCGCAGAGTCCAGCGTGATCCAGGAACGCGCAGAAACCGCGTCCACGTTCTTGTTCGGATTATCGAGCTCGAAGTTTTCTTTGCCCCAGCTCGATCTCACCACCTGCCACGGATAAGCCGCCGGTTCGGTTTCGTGGATGATGATTGCCGCGGTCGCGCCTTTTTGCGCTGCGATTTCGTATTTATAAGTCCAGCGTCCATAGTAGGTCATCGCTTTTCCCTTAAACATTCTCTCATCGAGTTTTGACGGCTCTTTCGGATCGGGAATCGGTGGGTCGCCGATCAACATCAGCAACGCTTTGCCCCGCACATCGACATCTTTGTAATCGTCCCAGCCATATTCCGGCGCGACGATGCCGTATCCGACAAACACCACATCCGAATTGTCGATCTTGATCTCCGGCTGGAGGCGCGCTGAGGAGGCGATGAAATCATCGGGATATTTGAGATCGGTCGTTTTATCACCAATGGTGAACGACATTTTCGGGTCGCTCTTGATCCCGGCTAGAGGAACTTCCTGCGTGTACGTCCCGTCTGGATTTCCCGGCTTCAACCCGATCTGTTTGAACTGATCACTGATGTACTTGACCGAAAGTTCTTCGCCTTTCGTTCCGGGTGCGCGCCCTTCGAATTCATCCGACGCGAGAATCTTGATGTGCGCGAGCAAACCGTCCGGCGTGATCGCTTCCAGCGCCGGTTGCAAACGCAACGCTAATTCATCGGCGGCAAGGACGGAGGTTGCCGCAACAAGAATGATCGGGGCGACGAACCGCAGCGTTTTCACTTTTCTTGAGGTGGATCGGCTTCGAAGATCATATCAGACAAATCGCGCGGAAGCGCGCATCGATTTGTTCACAATGCGTTGAGGACACCGCGTTGCACCTATCGACTTTGTTGCGATCGACCGGCGGGTAATTCGATCGGCAACGAGGATCCTCAAGCTTTCCGCTGCAAAATAGTAATGCGTCCGCGCAAGTGATCGATCGTGCGCGGATAGATCCATGCCGGCTCACGTGGTGTCGCGGCATCGAAGGTGGCGGCGTAAGGGAATTTCTCCGCAAGAAGGTCACCGTAATATCGGCGCACAGTTTCGCTGGGTACATGATAATCCACGGAATAAATGCTGATGTAATCCGGATTGCGCTTCTCCAAGGCGGCCGCGGTGAACACCCCTTGGCCCCGATTTTTTTCGTTCTCCGCGATGAGCGGTTGCACCCATTCGGGAAAAACCTTGCGGAACAACTCGAGGCGACCCGGCACATGAGGCAAGCGCAGGTCTGTGATGTCTTTCGCTGGCGCGATAGACTGGTCGGGTCGGGCAAGATCAATCTCGTGGGCATCGAAATTCGGCAGTTTTGACCAACGCGGACTGGTACCGCTTGATTCGATCACGCTCCCGCGCGGAACATTTTCCACCATCCAAAGCTGCGCCTTCAGCCGCGGATCATCATTGAAACGCTTGCCGACAAGGTAACTGCAAAGGCAGTTGTAGATCAGGATCGGCAGGAGGAGCGCGAGAATCCATTTTCGTCTTTCGAATGTCTGCAGCGCCGGACCAATCATCAAAATAAGAAACGGAATCGCGGGCAAAACATAGCGGGTTTCTGTTCGCGGGAACGTCCCTATTTTCAAAATATAGAGGAGAAACACCGCGCTGCTTAGGATGAATCCGCGCGTTGCGGCATCACTGAGGCTGCGTCGTCTCAGGATTAGAATGCAGCTTAAAATCGCCAGGCCGGCGATCAAAATCGCGCCAGGAATTCCGACAATTTCGGGAATCCGGGCAATCGCACCAAGATAATTGGCGCGGTCCGGTTGACCTGAGTAACGGGGCGTGACGGTGTAGTTGTAGATGAAATCGTGCCAGAATTTTTTCGGCTCATAAAGCATAGTCGGGCATCCGAAGAGAAATCCGAGCAGAACCATAGCCAATCCAATCGCGAGTTGCGGACTAAGAATTATGCTTCGAATGCTCCCGCCTTTCGTCGCGAATAAATGCGCGACAAGGAGCGCGATTCCAACTGCCAGGCCGTTGTATTTGGTCGCGATCGTGATGCCGGTCAAAAAGCCGGCAATGGCGTAATTTCGCGCACTAGGGACTGATGCGACCCGGTACGCCGCCCAAAATGCCGCCAGCATCCAAAATAAGAGCGGTGTATCGGCGGTGAGGAAATGCGCGTAAGTAACGAATCCGGCGCTCGTGGCGAAAGCAAACGCGATGACAGCGGCAGAAAATCGTCCGTACGAGCGACGGCTAAAACCATAAGCGAGCGCGATTGTGCCGAGATAAAGCGCAAGCGTCACTAACCGCGATCCGATTAGCTTTGCCGAATTGGCGACTTTCATTCTTTCCGTCGGCACTTGGGTGACTTTCAGAGCTGCAGTTATCGGCCAGACCACGAAAACGTGGTTTAAGTAGGCGTGAAACGGCGGCTTCATGTAGTCACCCGGCCGCAGCGCGCGCAAACTATGCAGTGCGATTTGACTGCGATTCCAGCATTCGACTCGTCCCCACGTGATGCCCCGCAGACAAAAGAGGAATGCGAGCGACAGCGCCGCGATTAACAGCGGATCAAGGCGTTGAATCTTTGTCGATTGCTCAGTCGACTCGGACATGGAAAATGTCCCGCGGGCTTACCTAGACATCACGCAGCTTCGCTGGAACCGTTCGGTTCTCCAAAGCAAATATTGGCGGCCCACAATGTGCGCGTGCACGGCCGATAAAGGCCCGCCACGAGAATCGTTGCCCGGGAAGCCGGGAAAGAGGCTAACGTGAAAGAACGAGCCGCAGCGCGGGCAGCGAAACAGCGTGGCGTAGATTCTGCTCGCACACATCAGCGTCATGGCAGCTGCACCGGCTACAACGAGCGGTACATCTGACTGGACGTAGCGCGATAGTGCTGGCAACCCAACAGCTAACGCGAGGAACAAACCCCAGGAGAACCAGACGAGATATCGTCTACGGCGATAGTCGTGCCATGCCTCAGCAAACGGCCTTTGTCGAGAGAGCATTGTCAACTGAACGGTAGTAAAGGGCTTTGGCGGCCTAAGCGATTATTTCTTCGGGGTCGCATCGCGTTTAATTCTGCGGCATTTTCATTGTGCGACACGTGGTTGACGCAAGCGCGCGTTTGCAACTATCTGCTTTCCTGCGATGGCCCGGCGGGCGTCTTCTTTTTGTCTTGTGGGCCGATGCCGATCTTTTTCAAGAACGGTTGGATCGATTGTTTACGACCGAGGAACTTCTCAATGGAGACGGTGACGTCACGCAAATCGCCTGGCTCGTAAATTTCGCGGCGCAATTTCATGCCGGCTTGTTTGTCGAGGTAGCCGTCCTTCGCTTTTTCGAATACGGTCGCCATATCGGCGGCGATGGCGTCCGCCCAGGCATATCCGTAGTAACCGGCGTCGTAACCATTCAAGTGCCCGAAATAAGAAACGAACGTGGTGCTCGGATCGATTGGCAGAAAAACTTTTTCCAGGATCGGATTCGACATGACCACGCAATCATAAGGCGCATCTTCGGGGTGTTGATCGTGCAGGGCCAGATCGAGCGACGCGAACGCGAACTGGCGGCGATAAAAAACACCGGCGTTCGCCAGCTTAGCGTCGTTCATTTTTTTGATGATCTCTGCCGGAATTTTCTTGGATGGATCGCGGTAGTCGGCAGCAAACGTATCGAGCACTTTCTTGTCCCAGACCCAATTTTGCAGCATCTGCGAGGGCGCCTCGACAAAATCACCGGGAACATGCGTTCCGGCGAAACGGCCGTACTTGGCGCGAGTGACAATCGAATGCAGGGCGTGACCGAATTCGTGAAACAGCGTTTCCACATCGCTGTGTGTCAGCAAGGATGGTTTGTCCTCAGTCGCCGGCGGGAAGTTGCATAGCAATGCAACTGTTGGCCGCTGATATTTTCCATCGGGCAAAAGTTTGCCACTTATAATGTCGAACTGGGCGAAGTGATTGAATTTTCCTTCGCGGGGAAACATATCGAGATAGAACATCCCGAGCGGCTCACCCGTAGAGGAATCGGTCACCATATAGAGCTGAAGGTCGTCGATCCATTTGTAAGGCACGGCGATCTTTTCGAATTTCAGGCCGAAGATGCTCTGGTAAATATTGAACATACCGTCGAGCACTCGTTGGAACGGGAAATAAGCGCGCAACGCTTCCTTATCGACGTCATATTTTTGTTTGTTCCGCTGGTTACTGTAATAGCGCCAGTCCCACACCTCGATTTTGGCCTTGGGATCGCTCGTATCGGCAGCTTTCAATTTTTGTAGTTCTGCGACTTCACTGTCAAACTTCGGCTGAATTCCCACGATTAGGTCGTTGATGTACTTCTCCGCATTCGTGCCGGCCTTGGCCATCTTGATCTCGGTTTGATAGTCGTCCCACGATTTGTAACCCAGCCGCAGCGCGATTTTGTTCCGGAGCGCAAGCAGTTGATTGAGAACGGAGACGTTTGTGTCCTTCGCGAGGGTTTCGCGGACCAAATAAAGTTGTTTGCGCGTGGCTTCGCTCTTCGCGTTTTCTTCCACAGTGATGAATTGCCATGTAACGTTTGCCATTACCGTGTAAGCGTCGTCTCCGGTTTTCACACCGGGCGACGCAAAAAAGCTATCCGGCAGGCCGTCGAGGTCGGCCTTTGTGAACATGACCGGCGCGCTCGCATTGACGATGTTCGTGTCGAAGTCCGTCCCGAGTTTGGACAATTCCTTGCGGAGCTGTTCGACTTCTTTGCGCTGATCTGGAGGCAAATCCAATCCGGCGCGCCGATAATCGCGCAACATTTCGTTGAGCAGCTTTTCGTCTTCACCGGTGAGGTTCGGATGCGTGTCGGCGAAAGCTTTGATGGCTTTGTAAACGTCCTCGCGATAATCAATCCCAACCGCCCATTCTTGAAAGATCTTTACCGCGTTTTCGCCAGCGGTGCGCATCGCGGGATTGGTGTTTGTCTCTTTAATGATCGTTGCCTTATTCGCTGCAATTCCGGCTTTGTAAGTGAGATCGTCGAGTGCGACCACGGTGCTTTTAAAAGTAACTTTGCCTAGGTCTTGCGCGCCGATCTGATCCAGCGCGCTATTCGCCTTAGCGATCGCATCCCTCATGGAAGCCTCGACTGCTTCCGGCGTTTGCTCCCAATGGGGAATTGTCAGCACTGCGTTTGCCTTCGCCGCAGCAGCGCGAAAATCATCGACGGATTTCAGTTCACCGGCCCACAGATCGGCCGCAACGGCACAAAGCAAAACGGACAACTGCAAGTTTTTCATTCGGAAAGGTTTGATTGATGAAGGGAGCGAACATTGTGTAAAAGGCTTTCTCGGTAAAGTGAAAACGACGGCCATGCCTGTATGATCGAGAAATTTTTCCTCGCTTTTATTCCGGTCTTTGTTGCGATCGATCCAATAGGACTGGTCGCGATCTTCATGGGCCTTGGCACGAGCGCGTCGCGCGAACATCGAAAACGCCAGGCATATCTAGGAATCTTTACTGCTCTTTGCGTAGCGGTAGGCTTTATTTTTCTCGGGAAGATTGTTTTCGCCGCGCTTGGAATTACAGTGGCGGATTTTCAAGTGGCAGGTGGTCTGATTTTGCTCGGCCTGGCCGCGCGCGAACTGCTCGGCCTCGAGCCACACGATCGCGGTGGCAGCGACGAATTTGGTATTGTTCCGCTTGGCATGCCGCTCATCGCCGGGCCAGCGTTGCTTACGGCCTTGCTGATTCTGGTCGATACCGTGGGGCTGTTTTTTACGCTGGTTTCGCTTCTGGTAAATCTGGCATTGGTGGCGATCGCGTTCTGCAATGCCGGTCGATTTACGCGCTGGATGGGCAAACAGGGGCTGCGCGGCGTGTCGAAAATAATCGCGCTTCTTCTTGCGGCGATCGCCGTCAGCCTGATTCGGCGTGGCTGGCACGCCGCGGTGGCCTAATCAATTATTTGGGCGCGGAGTCGCCCCCGCAGAGGCTGACGCTTCCATTTTGCCTTTAGCAGGCAATGTTTTAATTTGCGGTTGGCTAAGTCCGAATAGGAAGCCTGACCCGATTTAATTTAGCACATTTAGAGCTTAACTCGGGGCCATTGACACACTGGCACTCTTCGTTACTATCGTCGCTCCTATGAGATTTCCTCTCCCGCTTACAGCGAAAATCGCGACTTACATGATCGGCCATAAATTGCGTGGCACGAAGAAGTTCGCCACGGTGCTTCAGCTCGAGCCGTTGCACACTTGTAATCTCACGTGCACGGGCTGTGGACGGATTCGCGAATATTCCACGTCGCTCAAGGACATGATGAGCCTCGAGGATTGCCTTGCGGCAGCAGAAGAGTGCAACGCGCCGATGGTCTCGATCTGCGGAGGCGAACCGCTGATCTATCCGCATATCGAAGCGCTAGTTAAAGGATTGCTCGAGCAAAACCGGATCGTTTACATCTGCACCAACGCCATGTTCATGTGCAAAAAAATGCGCGAATGGCTTGCGTCAGAATTGCGGAGTGCGGATCGGGGCTTGCGGAATGAATTGGAAAATAAGATCGACAAATTAGTTTCCGCCGGACTGGTAAGCGAAAAGGACGCAGCGGAAATTCGGAAAGGACCAAAGGATCCGGCCAAGCCGACGATCGGCCCGACCAAATGGATGTATTGGAACGTGCACCTCGACGGCCTCGAGCGAACGCACGATCTCATTGTGGAGCGCGAAGGCGTTTTTAAAGAGTGCGTCCTCGCAATTAAGATGGCGAAACTCCTAGGCTATCAAGTCGCCACCAATACGACCATCTACAAGGAAACCGACATGGAAGAAGTCGAGCGAATGTTCGACTATCTCTCTGATCTTGGCGTGGACGGCCACACCATCACTCCCGGCTACGACTATGACGCAGCAAAGAAAGACATGATCAAAAGGCTCAATCTGCGGCCCGAAGACTTTTTCCTAACCCGCTCCATGACAATTCAGAAATTCCGAAAAGTCGAGGAATGGATGAATCGATACACGTTTTACGGAACGCCGATTTATTTTGAATTTCTCGCTGGCAAGCGGGATTTGACCTGCTCAGCCTGGGCGATTCCGACTCGCAATATTCGCGGATGGAAAGGACCCTGCTATCTAATGACTGACGGGCATTACTCGAGCTATGCAGAGTTGCTCGAGAAAACTGAGTGGGACAGATACGGCGTGGTGAATGGCGTTGCACGCGATAGCCGCTGTGAGAATTGCATGGTGCACTGCGGTTACGAGCCAACTGCTAGTCTCGGCCTGCAAGCGCAGCGTGGCGATGCTTGGAAGACGATTAAGTTTAATTTCGGGTCGAAACCGAGGCCGACCGGCCGGGGCAGTGAAACGGTTGTGTTCAATGGCGTGAGCAGCGGCAACGGGCACATTAGCGGAAAGCAAGCACAACCGGCTGCGAGAGCCTCGTAAGATCGACATGCTGAATCCGTCGAAGGACCTGATAGCCTTGCCGAGTGCGCTGCCCGAAGTTTCGGAATCTTATTCCGCAGCGGACGAGGAGATCACGCGCGCGATCGCCCGTGCACAAGAGAACCTACTGCGGCAGCAAAAACCAGATGACCATTGGTGCGGCGAGCTGATAGTCGATAGCACGCTGTGTTCCGATTACATCCTCTTCATGCATTGGTGCGGCGAAGTGGACGCAGAATTGCAGCGGCACTGCGTTCGTCACATCCTGAAGCGGCAACTGCCGGATGGCGGTTGGAACATTTATCATGGCGGACCGAGCGAGATTAACGCGTCCGTCAAAGCGTATTTTGCGCTGAAACTCGCCGGTTGTTCCGTGGACGCTCCGTTTATGCGCGAGGGGCGTGCCAACATCATGCGTCGCGGAGGCATTCCGCAGATGAACACCTTCAGCAAGCTTTATCTGGCGCTCCTCGGCCAGTTCCCGTGGAAATATCTCCCGGCGATTCCTGTGGAAATGATCCTCTTGCCAAGCTGGGCGCCATTTCACATTTACAAAATGTCGTCATGGAGCCGCGCGATGCTCATGCCGTTGTCGATCATCAACCATTTCAAACCGACTCGGATTTTGCCTGGCGAAAAGCAATTACACGAGCTCTATCCTCTCGGCACCGAGCAAGCCGATTTGCGGTTGCCCCGCAGCGAGAAGTTCTGGACTTGGCGCAATTTCTTTCTGCGAGTGGATGACTGTTTCAAATTCCTGCGGCCGCTACGGATTCTCCCGAAACAAATCCGGTTTATGCCAAGGCGGAAAAAGATTTTGCGGAGCTGTTTGTCGATGACCCGGAAGATTTTCGCATTCAACCCTGTTTGTCTCCCGTTTGGGACACTGCCATCAGCATCATCTCGCTGGCGGAATCCGGCGTTTCGCCGGAGCATCCCGCACTGCAGAAGGCAGCGGATTGGTTGATCGGCAAGGAAGTGCGCATCCGTGGTGATTGGACGGTAAACAATCCGTATCCGCAAGCCAGCGGCTGGGCGTTCGAGTACAACAATATTTATTATCCGGACACAGACGACACGGGAATGGTGTTGATGGCATTGCGGCTGGTTCAGCCGAAAGATCGAGAGTCACTCAACGAACTCTTTCGTCGCGCGCTTGGCTGGCAGCTCAGTTTCCAATGTCGCGATGGCGGCTGGGGAGCGTTCGACAAAAATGTCACAACTCCTTGGCTGGAAGACATGCCCTTTGCCGATCACAACGCGATCCTCGATCCAACGTGCAGCGATCTGACTGCGCGCACGCTTGAGCTGCTTGGTTATATTGGGTTTGATCGCAGAGCCGAGTGCGTCCGGGACGCCATTAATTACCTGATTGACACTCAAGATGAGGACGGCTCGTGGTATGGCCGCTGGGGAGTAAATTACATTTACGGTACCTGGCAGGTGCTGCGCGGCTTGCGCGCAATTGGCGAAGATATGACGCAGGACTGGCTACTGCGCGGTCGTGATTGGCTTGAGAGCTGTCAAAACAACGATGGCGGGTGGGGTGAGACCTGCGGGACTTACGAAAATCCATCGACCAAAGGCATTGGCGAGAGCACCGCATCGCAAACAGCATGGGCAATCATGGGGATCTGTGCATGCGGCGATCTCGATCGGCCAAGTATTCAACGAGGGTTGCGTTACCTGCTTCGGTCGCAAAAGCCCGACGGCTCATGGGATGAAGAGCAAATCACAGGCACAGGGTTTCCAGGGGTGTTTTATTTGAAGTACGACATGTATCGCCAAAACTTCCCGCTGCTCGCGCTTGCGACCTACGTCAATTACCGCAGCGGCCTTGGACATCGCCCAAGTTTCTATCGCTGCGATCGGTAGCCGCGGACCTCGCACCGCCGGCGAAGCGCTTTGCCGCGCAGGAGGCTGGGCGGCGCGATGCGTGTTTACGATCTCAGCACCGCGCTTCGCGGGGCAAAGCGCCTACAGAGCAGAAAAATAAAACCTGTCGCCGGACCTAATTCGATCTAACTGTACACATTATGGCTTACGAATTACCTAAATTACCCTATGCGTACGATGCTTTGGAGCCGCACATTGATGCGAAGACGATGGAAATCCATCATACCAAGCATCACCAGGCTTACATCGACAACGTCAACAAGGCGATCAAAGGAAAGGCCGATCTCGAAAAGAAATCGGTCGAGGATTTGATCAGCGATCTTAAGGCTGTGCCCGAAGACATCCGCATGGTCGTGCGCAACAATGGCGGCGGGCACGCCAACCATTCCTTCTTCTGGAAGATCATGGGGCCGAATGCTGGCGGCGAACCGAAAGGCAAACTCGCTGATGACATCAAGTCCACCTTTGGCAGCTTCGATGAGTTTAAGGAAAAGTTTGCTGCCGCAGGGGTGGGCCGTTTCGGCAGTGGCTGGGCTTGGCTGATCAAAAATAAGAACGGCAAACTTGAGATCATCTCCACTCCGAACCAGGATAGTCCATTGATGGACGGCAACACGCCGGTACTAGGTCTCGACGTCTGGGAGCACGCGTATTACCTCAAGTACCAGAACCGTCGCCCCGATTATATCAAGGCTTGGTGGAACGTTGTGAAGTGGGACGCGGTCGCTAACAATTACTAAGCGCCGATCGGCGAGTTCTTACTGTGGCGGCGGTCTATGACCGCCGCTAAACTTGTACGGTTCGGGGGCTAGAAATGGCTTATCTCAACGAAAATTATCTTAAACTTCAGGCCGGATACCTCTTTCCAGAGGTCGCCAGGCGTGTGCACGAATTTTGTAACGCGAATCCCGAAGCGGCCAAGCGACTAATTCGCTGCGGAATTGGCGACGTGACCGAGCCGTTGCCACGCGTGGCGATCGATGCGATGAAGCGCGCAGCCGAAGAACTCGGACATCGCGAGACCTTTCGCGGCTACGGTCCCGAGCAAGGCTACGAATTCCTAAGATCGACAATCGCGCAGCACGATTATCGCGGCCGCAAGATTGACATCGCCGATGACGAAATCTTTATCTCTGACGGATCGAAATGCGATTGCGGATACATTCTCGATATTCTCGGCGACCAAAACAAAGTCGCAGTTCCAGACCCAGTTTATCCGGTCTATGTCGATACGAATGTAATGGCAGGGCATAGCGGCCCGGCGCGGCAGGACGCCAGCTACGAAGGGATCGTTTATTTGCCGTGCACGGCGGAAAACCAGTTCGTCCCCGAGCCGCCAAAGGAACACATCGATTTGGTGTATCTTTGTTTTCCGAATAATCCGACCGGCGCGGCTGCATCGCGTGAGCAGCTCGCGCTGTGGGTGGAATATGCGCATGCGCATGAAGCGATTCTTCTTTTCGACGCTGCATACGAGGCGTACATTTCCGATCCGAGAATTCCGCATTCGATTTTCGAAATCCCGGGCGCGCGCGACTGTGCGGTTGAGTTTCGTAGTTTTTCGAAGAATGGCGGGTTCACCGGTGTGCGTTGCGGGTTCACGGTGATGCCAAAATCGCTTTTTGCCCGTACCGAAAGCGGACGGCGCTCGCTGTTGCACCCGCTCTGGTATCGCCGGTGGAGCACGAAGGCGAACGGCGTGAGTTACCCAGTGCAGCGCGGCGCGGAAGCACTGTATTCATCCGAAGGCCGCGAACAAGTCCGCGCACTGATCGATCACTACATGACGAATGCAAAAATCCTTCGCAACGCCGCGGCTGATGCTGGGCTGACTGTTTTTGGCGGAGTAAATGCACCGTACATCTGGGTGGAAACTTCCGATGGCGTGACTAGCTGGCAAATGTTCGATCGAATGCTGAGCGAACTGAATGTGGTGATCACGCCGGGTGCTGGCTTTGGCGCGCGAGGGGAAGGCTACTTTCGTATTTCTGCGTTCAACAGCCGCGACAACGCCGAGGAAGTAGCGCGCCGTTTGAAGAAGTTGTAGTCGCTTCGCTATGCGAGGCGCCGCTAATGTGGTAAACGTGCGTGGCGCGGGCTTCCCTAGAGGGAGTTCGCTACAAGGTCGAATCCTTCTTGTCGATGCTGCCGAGGCGCGTAGAGTGCGCTGAATTTTTCTAGGACATCCAGCGTGCCGGATCGAAAGCAAAATCTGCCGCAGCTTTATCGTTTTTGTTTCTTGATGCTTGGCGACTCGCGTAAGGCACAGGAAGTCTTCCACACCACTTTGCGCGAGGCAGCCCTACGCGCCCCCCATGGGGAGCTGCCGAACGAGCCGTTCTGGCTGTTTCGTGAGGCGCGCTGGCGTTGTTTGGAAGAAAGTAAGACCGACTTGGAAGCCGAGCCTCTCGAAATGAAGGAGCATGAGATCACTCCGGAGGCGTCCTTGCAAATCGAGCAGTTTGAGCCCACGCAGCTGGCAGTTTGGATTTCAGCCGCTCCGGAACCGCAGCGGACCGCGCTTGCGCTTTTTTATCTCAATGAGTTCGATTACCGCGAGATTCTTGATCTGGCGGAACTGAAACTGAGCGAGCTTTCGCGGTTATTGGCATCAGGTCGGCGACAATTTCAAGCCTGGCTGAACACGATGGTGCCACAAGTCCCCAAGGTATGAAGACGCAGCGGTTATCGCGCAGGCAACGCACTCTTCTCAATTGCGCGCCGATTGATGAGGAGCCGATACGGGACCGTTCCATGCGCTCGGCAGTGTTCCGGGCCCGTGGCTCGAATGAATTTGCAAATCAACAGAGCTTCGATCGCGCCATGGCAGCGTTGGTGGATGCTATCCCCATTCCGGCGGAAAGTGCCGAATGGTTTTCCGCTAAGGATTTTGTCTCGGCTTCCAAGTGGACATGGAGAAAAATGGCGCGCAATCCGGCCGTACTTGCCGTGGGCATTGCTGTCTTGGTCATTGCCGGAGTATTCATCTTCTACTTCGTTAGCCGACTCAACGATTTCCCTGGATCGGCGACCGCGCGCAAATTATTGACGCTTGCCAGCTCGACGCGATCGGTCCTACTCGATCCGATCAACGCTGATGCAGGCACATTAGGCGATTTGTTTTTTATGAAACACGGACTGGAACATTACGAGGTACCGCCGGAATTCGCCGATTTTCGTACCATCGGTTGTCGTGTTTTCGAAGACGAAGAGTCGCGGCGCATTGCCCAAATCTGGCTCGCCGAGAAAAGAATGCAGCTATTTCTCTTTCCGGCAGAGCGGAATGCGAAAACCGGCGCGGTCTTGCGGTTTCCCGGATGGCGCTATATTCAGCAGGAAGGCTGGACCGGCGCGGTTACCGAGCATAACGGCGTGTGCTTCATGGCTGCGCTTCGTGGTCGGGAAAACGATTTGGCGCCGTATCTAGCGGGAAAACAATAGATCGGCTCCGTCAAGCTTGCGCCGAAATTGTAAGGCAGAGGTATCGCCTGCCGGCTTGGGCCCAGCAAGTGGGGGCTCGCCCTATAATGGCGAAACGCAAGATCGATGTAGTAGTGCGTTGCGTTGACATAGCGCGCCCCGCGATTGACCTTTGTCGCCGCCAATTTCGCCAGGGTAGCTCAGTGGTAGAGCAGGGGACTCATAAGCCCTTGGTCGGGAGTTCAAATCTCCCCCCTGGCAGTTTTTGGATTGCCAATTGCGAATTTCCAATTGCCAAATAATTCGGCATTGGGGGTTAGGCGTTTGATGTCGAGCATAACGTGTTGCGATGAACGACGAGGGGATTCTCCAAAAGGTTTTCGCGCTCGGAAATTCCTATTGGCTAACCCGATTCGTGATTCTGCGGTTGCTTGGCTTTGTTTATGCGGTCGCGTTTCTCGTGGCGGCGCAGCAACTGGTTCCACTGATCGGCGAACGCGGACTGACGCCAGCTACTCATTTTCTCAACGCGATTCAGACGCAGCTCGGTTTGCGTATGGACGGCGTGATGCAGGTGCCGACGCTGTTCTGGTTCGGAATTTCCGATAGTGGGTTGTCAATCTTCGCCTGGGTTGGTTTCGGTCTCTCACTCGTTGTTCTCGGCGGTTACGCGAACGCAATTTTGCTCGCGGTGCTTTGGGCGATGTACATGTCGATCGTTCATATCGGCCAAATCTGGTACGGCTACGGCTGGGAGATCCAGCTCCTCGAGACTGGATTCCTGTCCATCTTTCTCTGCCCGCTGTTGGATGGTCGACCGTTCCCCAAATGCCGTCCGCCCATTCTCGTCATCTGGCTCTTTCGCTGGTTGGGGTTTCGGATCATGGTTGGCGCCGGTCTGATTAAGTTGCGCGGCGATCCATGCTGGCGCGATCTCACCTGTCTTTATTATCACTACGAGACGCAGCCAATCCCGAGCCCAATCAGTCGCTATCTGCATTTTGCGCCGCATTGGTTTCACAAATTTGAGACGGCATGGAACCATTTCATCGAACTGGTTGCGCCGTGGTTCTCATTCGGCCCGCGGCGCGCCCGTCATGTCGCTGGCGTTTTGCTTGTCACCTTTCAAATTTTTCTCATCATCAGCGGCAACCTCTCGTTCCTTAATTACCTGACGATTATTCCGTTTCTTGCCTGCTTTGATGACACATTTCTGCGTCGCCTATTGCCCGGATCGCTCGTGAAGCGCGCCGAACAGGCTGCCCAAGAATCGCAACCGTCTCGCATCAACAACACGATTGCGATCGCGTTATCGATCCTGGTTGCCTATTTAAGCATCGCGCCGGTGCTCAACCTCGTGTCGGGCCGGCAGATCATGAATACGTCATTCAATCGATTTGATCTCGTTAACACGTATGGGGCATTTGGCGCGGTTGGGCGCGAACGCGACGAAATTATTTTTGAGGGAACGGATGACGCCATCATCACTGGCGATACTAGATGGAAAGAATACGAATTCAAAGCGAAACCCGGCGATCCCAACCGACGCCCGCCGTTCGTCGCGCCGTACCAACCGCGCATCGACTGGCAAATCTGGTTCGCGGCCATGGCGTCGCCTGCAGAGTATCCGTGGACGCTGCACTTCGTCTGGAAACTTCTGCACAACGATCGCGGCACGCTCTCGCTCCTCGCGAACAATCCGTTTCCCGATACGCCGCCGCACTATATCCGCGCACGACTTTATCGTTACCAATTCTCGCCGCTGGGCGACAAAGCATGGTGGAAACGCGAAGTGAGCAGCGAATGGTTACCCGCTCTCTCCACAGACGATGCCGAGTTTCGTCGCCTTCTCAATGCGATGGATTGGCTCGATTAAAAGATCGATCCGGCACCTGCAGGACAAAGAACGACGCTGTTTATGAAGTCTGCTTCAGTGGTCAGCGCAAATTTTCTAGAGCGAATCGCTGATTCCGCGTCGCGATTTCACCCAGATTTCCTGGCCTACCGAAACGGCGAGATCACCAAGGATGAACTGATTGCGCGGCTGCCGCATGTTGCCATGATTGGCGACAGCGTTTGCATGGACGTTTACATCTCGTCCGCCTGGAGCACATTTTGGCGCGCCCGCACCCGCTGCTGCGGAAACTGGTTTCTTGGTGTCGATGCTACAGCGGACAGCCTGCGCAGCGTGTCGAAGCGCTTGGAAGAACTCACGCCGTTTGTCGCCAGCGAATACGCCGGCATTGGCGCACTGGTTGATCATGAACGCGACCGGCAGAATTTTTTCCGTCGGATTCTCGGGACGCGCAATTTCTCCGGGCAAGTTGCCCAACTGCTGACCATGCGCCGATTTCCCGATCTGATTCTAATCTCGATCGGTCACAACAACCTCGATTGGGCATGGCGCTGCCCGCGCAGCGAATTGGCGGACCCGGAAAATCGGTTGCAGCGAATCAGCCTGTCCTGTCGCGAAAATTTTTCGCGACAGATGCGGCGACTGACTGAGCGTGCGCGCAGCGAACAGCACCGGGTGGCAATGGTGGTTTATGGTCTCATCAATTTCGAAGCGTACTTCAGCGGTCGAGATGTCGCAGAACGCTTACGAGAATCGCAATCGGATTTGTATCCGCATCTGGAAACTACCTACAAATACTTCAGGTCTTTTCGGCCGGTTTATCGGCGCAACCTGATTCGCCTCGCCACCATGATGAACGAACAACTGCGCGAGATGGTGAGTGAACTGAACCATGGGCTCGGCGCGCAGCCCCACATCCAAGTTCGGTATTCCGACGCCTTAGCGACAGCCGATCTCAGTCGCGTGGAACTACTCCACCCGGTTGATGGATGGCACGCATCGATCGCCGGTCACGATGTTCTCGCGGAAGCGGCCTTTAGCGCCCTTGGACCAAGTTTGGAATTTCTTGGAATCAAGTTGCCTTCTTCGGGGTCGCGAAATTAAACGCGAGATCGCCATCTACAGCTCGCGCTCTTTCAGTTGCGCGATTGTCTCGCGAATCATCCGGTAACCGAAATGGCCCTGCCGGACGCGAAGCAATTCCGACCCGCGCCATTTCTGCTGGATTTCCTTGATATGTTCGAGTCGCACAATTAAATCGAACTCGCCTGCAACGAATAGAACGCGAGCTGGATCGCATAGCGGCTGATTGTGCATCGGTGAGCTCAGATGAAAGTGCCGCGCGACGAGGGATGGATCGATATTTGCCCGACGCAGTTCGCGCCGCATGAATCGCGCCGCCGGGCTCTCCCAGATCGCGTGCTCAACATTTACGATAGGCGCCATCAACGCGACGAAACGAAAATCCCGCTCAACCATGGCGAGAAGCGCGCCGATCCATCCGCCATAACTGGTGCCGAGCACACCAAATTCTTGGCAACCGCGCTCGCGTAAGGCACTCATTAACTGTCGCAATTCGATCACACCTTGACGAAGCCCCTCTGCGTTGCGGATGAGATCGGCGGTGATAGCGAGTTCCCCGTTCCAGTATCCGCGCGGAACCCGCGAATAATGATACGGCAGATGGACGAAGCACGCATTCCAACCCAGTTCGTTAAAGCGCGCGGCGTAACGGCGATACCCAATGTGGCTGGCCGACATGAGCGCGTGCAACATGAAGACCGTCGGCGCTCTCCAGCCTCGCGCACATGGGAAAAAATCAGCACGTGCGATGTTGTTCGCGGGAAAATTTGTATTGATCGGGCTGGGCCATGTGATTGTGACGGTAGATCGGTCGCCGATCGCAGTAGCAATTTCAGCACCGTTGGGTACAGCGTAAAAACTCTCGGCGGTGAATTTCTCGCACGCCGTGACATAGCGCTCCATTTCCCCACGACTACGCGCGCGCAGATGGTGACGCGACTGAAGCAGATTAATCGACGCGCACATCAGAAAGTCGATGCCGCTCGCGGCAAAACGCGGCACCAAGTATGGTTTAGCCTCACCACGAAGGCCACGAAGATCACGAAGCGGAACAGACGCCTTTTGAATCTGCTTTTCTTCGTGCCCTTCGTAATCTTCGTTGTTGACGATACGTGGCGATTTCTTGAGCATTCGCTCTCTTGGTGGATGCGGAAGATCGTCAGGTGTGAGCGAAAACGTTTCGCGCAACTCTGCGTACAGAAGTTTGAACGCGGCGGCCAATTCGCATTCGATCCGTTCGCGCGCCTCGGATTTTTGTGGGTCGGGGAAATGCGAGATCGGATTGCCAAAGGCGATCCAGATTGGTGTGCGCCGCAGCGGCAGCCACCGTTTCCTTGAATATAGACGATCGCTGCCGACGATGACGCACGGCAGAATTGAAACACCGGCAATATGAGCGAGCGTTGCTGCACCTCGCCGGAGCGGCGCGCCTTCAAGCAATGAGTGTGCGCGATCGCGAATGCCACCCTCAGGGAACAATCCGACGACGTGCCCGCTCTTCAGCCGCTCGATCGCAGTGCGGATCGTCTTGCGATCAGCACGGTGTCGATCGGCCGGAAATGCATCGACCGCGCGCAACAGAAGTCCTAGAAGTGGGAATCGAAAGAATTCTGCCATCGTCATCCAATCGATCTTCCGTCGGACAACCGACGAAATAATGAACGGATCGAAATGACTGATGTGATTTGCTTCCAATAAAAATCCGCCCGCGTGGTTCGCATTTTCGCGTCGCAATACCCAGACGCGCGCGACACACCCAAACAGCAGTTTCATCAACAGCGCTGCCGTGCGGTTGGCGAATGAGTAAAACAGTGAGCGCATCTAATCATGCTTTCTTGTACGCTAGAAAAGCGCTGTTATCCGAGGTTGGTTTGGCTTTGAAGTATCAATACACACAACGATAGAGATGTTGGTGTAAGTTATATGTAGGCGCACTTCCGAATCGGAGTTCCAAGTGATCTTCTCGACACCGGACCGTGTGCGGATCGCTGTGGCGTGCCTCCGGTCTAACCCGCTCGATTTCCGTGCTGATGGCTTCATAATCTAGTCTTTTTATAGCCACCTCCCCCATTCTGAATTCTAAAGCCCCAAACGAACGTGCTCGCATTATCTGGAGCATCGAGCAGAAGGCATTTTGTGGAATCGTGATTCCAGACGGCTTGGATGTAGCGAGGGAAAGTGGAATGGCGAAAAAAGAACTTGGCCATCAGCGTGGCGAGACAAAGTGATATTGCAAGCATCAGAACTCGTTTTGTCATCGCAATGCCAAGCTACCTTCCAGCTACCGTCGGGCGATATACGAGTAGAATTAGCAAGCGGCTCCGGAAGTGGCCGGTGGGCCGAAACGGCCGCCGCCGCAAGGCATGCGGCGATGGCTGCTACCTTTCGGGAACCAGTTCCTTGCATTTTTTGAGATCGAGTTTCCCGGAGGCGAGCACGGGGATGGATTCGACGCGTTGGACGTGTTTCGGTATCCACAAGTTTGGGATACCGGCTTCGTGAAGTTCTTTGCGGAGCTCACCAAGATCGACATCTACCGCGCTCAGCAGGACGAGCGCTTCGCCTTTGGCTTCGTCTTGCACTCCCACGACTGCGAGCGGCCGTTCATCTCTTCCCGATAAGCCCAACAGATCGACAATTTTATTTTCCACCGCTTCGTGCGGCACCATTTCGCCGCCGATCTTTGAGAAGCGCGAAAGCCGGCCTTCGATGTAGAGAAATCCATCTTCATCGAAGCGGCCAATGTCGCCGGTTTTCAACCAACCATCGCGCAAGACTTCCGCGGTCTGCTTCGGATCATGCAGATATCCTTCGAAGATGTTAACGCCGCGCAGCCAAAGCATCCCGGTTTCGTGCAATGAGAGTTTGCGATCTGTTTCGGCTTCGCGAATTTCCGCAGCGAGTCCAGGCGCCATTCTCCCCACCGAATACAAGCGACTGGTTGGCTCGACGTTTCGCAGCGGCTCCGGCAAGTTAACGCTGACTACCGGCGCCGTCTCGGTGAGTCCATATCCTTCGAAGACTCTTTTGCCAAAGCGTTCTTCAAAATGCCTGGCAAGATCGAGAGGCAATTTTTCCGCGCCGGCGATGGTGAGGCGCAAGCTGCGAAGCTGATATGGCTGGGCTTTACGCAAGTACACGCGCAGAAAAGTGGGCGTCGCCAGCAGGAATGTCAGTTTATATCGCTCGATCAGCGCGGCGCACCTAGCCGCTTCCAACGGATTTGGATACGTGACAATGCGCACGCCTTCGATAAGCGGATACCATAGTGTGACGGTCGATCCGAAGGTGTGAAAAAACGGCAGCGACGCGAGAATTGCATCATTCTTTTTCGCGTCGAGTAATTGCCGGAACTGCGAGACGTTTCCGACAACATTGCGGTGACTGATCACGACTCCTTTTGGTTCGCCAGTGGTTCCACTCGTAAACAGCAAGACTGCTTCCGTGTGGCCGCCTTCCTTTGGAATTTGCAACAGCTGCAAAAGCAAACGAGCCGGAAGGAGGATCGATATCAACCACCAGAAAATGATTTGGCGTTTCATTCGCGGCATCAGTTCGTCCAACTTCAAAACGCGCTCAGGCCACGGGAAATCTTTGATTCGTTCCATGAATTGCGTGGCCGAAATAGCAACCCGCAGGTTGGCGCGCCCGCAGCACGATTCGTTCGCGGCGCGTCCGATGGTGAAATTAAGATCGACCGGAACTTTCCCGGCCAGCGTGACAGCTAGGTTTGCCATCATCGATCCTTTGTTCGCCGGCAAAACGATGGCAATTCGTTCGTCGGCAAATTGCCTACGAAGAAAGCGGCTCAATGCCGCGGCAGCCCCAAGCAATTTCGACCGGCTTAGAGTGCTATGATCAAGCCCGTCGATTACGGCGGTTGCAAAAGGTCGCCTCTTTAATCCGCGCACGCACTCTTCGGCAAGATGTCGATGCAGTGATGGGCGGCGGCTAAAACAAAATTCGCCTAGCTTGAGGAGCTCTTCGCGCACGGTCGCGACGTTGGCATCGTCTGCTTTGAGCGGTTTGCCAAACGCGATCGTAACAGGATAGCGGACCCGTTTTGGCAATTTCCTGAAAAATTTTCCGCCTTGGAATGAGAAGATCGATCCCCAGAGTTGGTCGAGCCAAACCGGAACGACCTCCGCATTGGCGTGCCGCGCGATCAATTCGTAACCGCGCTGCAAGCGCAGCAGGACCCCCGTGCGTTCGAGACGGCCTTCAGGAAAAACGCATACGATCTCGCCATCGGCGATTTTTTCCGTAGCCAGGCGAACCGCAGGATGCGAGTGGTGGGTGTTAATCGGAATGCAGCCCAGCACGCGCAACAAGGAGTGCAAAATGGGTTTGTGATAATATTCCTCGTCGATGACATAGCGGATCGGCCGAGGACAAGCGAGTTGCAGCACGATGGCGTCCACCCAACTGATATGGTTAGGCAAGAGCAAAAATCCGCCGCTCGGCAAGTTTTCGAGTCCGAGAGCAGTCACTCGGTAAAAGCAACGCACCAGCGGTCGACAAAAAAAGTAGAGCGCGCGTTCGGCGGCGGACATCGAAGCCATTGTTTATCATTTACAATTAACCCGTGGCGCTCTGCAATCGGCAACTGGCGGTGGAAGGTGGCATGAAGAGATCGATCAACGGCGCACACCCCGCGCTGTTGCTTCTCCTCGGGATCAATCTGTTTAATTACATCGACCGGCAAATTCTGGCCGCGCTCGAGCCTGATATTCGCGCAACTTTTTTCGCACCTGGCGACGTAAACGCTATGACGAAGACTGGTCTACTCGGCGACGCGTTTTTCGTCACTTACATGGTCAGCGCGCCGATTCTCGGTTTGCTCGCTGATCGGTTCTCGCGGTGGATCATCGTCGGTTCCACCGTGATTTTGTGGAGCCTGGCCAGCGGCGGCTCCGGCCTGGCGGCGACATTCGCGATTCTCTTTGCGACTCGCATTTGCGTTGGAATTGGCGAGGGCGGCTATGGGCCGGCTGCACCGACAATCTTGGCCGATCTATTCTCGATTGAAACACGAGGCCGCAACATGGCGATTTTTTATGCGGCGATTCCGGTTGGCAGCGCGCTCGGCTATGTAATCGGCGGGCTGATCGGTGCTGATCTCGGCTGGCGCTGGGCATTCTATCTTGTTGCGCCGCCTGGTTTACTGCTCGGCCTGCTGTGCTTTTTGCAACGCGATCCGCGCGTCGCTACGCATCACCTGGTGCAGGAATCGCCACGCCGCAGCATGGGCGATTACCTGAGGCTTTTCCGCACACGCTCTTATCTGATCAACTGCGTGGCGCAAACATTGATGACTTTTGTAACCGGCGGCTTGGGTTTTTGGGCATCAGCTTATCTACGTTATCGGAATCAAAGTCCCGATGTGGGCATGACCATCTTCGGCTTGATCACCGTAGTGGCGGGTTTGGTCTCGACGCTTCTTGGAGGCGTGATCGCCGACCGATTGCGCTCGCGTTTTGGTGGTTCGTACTTCTGGGTCTCAGGAATCGGAATGCTGACCGCGTGTCCGTTTTTCATTGCTACTCTTTACGTTCCATTTCCCGCGGCGTGGGTCACGATGTTCATCGCGATCTTCTTCTTGTTTTTGAATACCGGTCCCTCAAACACCGCTCTGGCCAACGTCTCGCTGCCAGCCGTTCGTGCGACAGCGTTTGCCGCAAACATTTTCGTCATCCACGCATTGGGCGACGTGCAGGCGTTCTGGCTGCTTGGTTACATTGGAGGTCACGCGAATATGCATGTGGCCTTTCTGTTTGTGTCCGGAATAATTTTTGTCTCCGGCCTGGCTTGGCTCATTGGCGTGAAATATCTTCCAGCAGACACAGCTGCAGTAGAAAACGCCGACATCACCTGAACGGGCGTCAACTGTTGGAAATGTTTAATTCGATCTTGCGCCATTTATTGATTTACCTGCTGATGGGGCTGGCGGGCAACGCTTACCCCGAAGGAGTTCCCGAGGATTGCACGCAGCTCATCCTGGGCATCGCACCGACGTGGAACTCCATGCAAGGAGAGTTGCGCTTATTTGAGCGTTCACGTGACGCAGATTGGACGCTTGTTGCGGGACCGTTTCCGGGCTTGTTTGGAAAAAATGGCGTTGCCTGGGGAAGAGGACTAACTGGGCAAAATGAACCCGGACTTCGAAAAAAGGAGCGCGACGGGCGAGCGCCGGCTGGAGTTTTCGAGATCGGCCAGGTTTTCGGATACGATCCGCACCTGCCTGCCGGAGCCGACTATGGTTACCATCAAGTGACCGAAGCAGACGTTTGGAGCGATGACCCGCGCTCGCCTAACTACAATCGCCATATTGTGATTGATCCAAAAAATCCGCCAGACAATTACACGCACGAAAAAATGCGCTCGGGCGATTTCGCCTATCACTGGCTCATTGAGATCCGGCATAATTCCGATCCGCCAGTGCCCGGAGCAGGGAGCGCGATTTTCTTTCATATTCGGCGCGGCGTAAATCGACCCACCACTGGGTGCACCACGATGGCGAAAGCGGATCTTGTTAAATTGATCACGTGGCTGCGAGCGAAACGGCACCCTTGCTACGCTCTATTGCCAGCCAGCGAATACGACAAAAAATGGCACGCCTGGCACCTGCCGGCGCCTGAGACGCTTCAGCGCGCCGTTTCATCGGCTCATTGAATCCGCGAATTGTTCAGTTAGCTTTTCGCTGCCTCCTCATGCGAAGACGTCCTAACCCTGAGTCCGAAGCGAATATTCGCCGCATCGATACGAAACGGCGCGCCAAGAAACAGACGCACGGTTTTCAGGTCCACTTTCTTCGCGGAGACCGCGTCGTGACAAAGATGTTTAGCGATAGTTTGTATGGAGGAAAGGAAGCCGCGAGACGCGCCGCCCGAAAGTTTAAGCAGGCGACCCTGCGCCGCTTGCCGCGAAGAAAATTCGTGGGACTTAGATAGGTGTGTTCGCGTTGGGGCGCACCTTCCGCCAGTATGCTTTCCAGCACTCCAAAAATCCAGGCGCAAAATCTTCCGGTCGCGCTGCGACCCAACCGTCGATGATTGCCGCAGGAAAAAAGGCGCCAGTCTCGATTTCATTTGGGTTCGGCTGAAGACCGTCGCCAACCTCTCCGCAATAGAGCCAGATGAACTCCTGGTCGGTCCGCGCTGAAGCGGGAAGTTTTAAAACTTTTTTAAGGGCGACCTCGATGCCTAATTCTTCTTGTAACTCCCGCCGGGCTGTTTCGTCGTAGCTTTCCTCGGCCGTTACGTGTCCGGCTGCACTCGAATCCCATTTGAGAGGATGTCGATCTTTCCAACGCGAGCGTTGCTGCAAGTAAACTTCGCCCGCCTGGTTGAGAATCAGGATGTGGACGGCGCGATGCCGCAAGTTATTCCCATGCACATCGGCGCGCCTCGCATACCGCAGAATTCGATCGTTTTTATCTACGACGGGAAAGCGCTCATCGCCTCTCATTCCGTTGTCTCGTATTGCACGTGGGGCGATATAATTCGCCAACGTAATCCATTGCGGAAGCGATAGCTCTTCTGCTCGAGCTTTTGGATCAAACCCGCCAATGGAAGCTGCGGCGTTCCAATCGGGAACAATTTCCGCGCTCAGCAGTTTTCTTAACTGTTTTCTTCGGTGAGAAAAACCGAGTCGAACTAATCTCTCAAGCAACTCATCATCGTGCGGCTGTAATTCACGCGGATCGCGCGGCGAGATTTTTACCAGCGCGGAATCGACTTCGGGTTTTGGAAAAAAAACTGACGCTGGAATCGTGCGCAGATATTTCACACGATGGTGCACTTGTATATGTAACGTCAGCGACCCATAGCTATGTGTGCGCGGCGAGGCGGAGAGTCGCAGCGCCATTTGCTTTTGTAACATAAACAACCACAGTGAGATAGGACTCGGCTCTTCAAGAAACTTCACGAGTAGGGCACTGGAAATGTTGTAAGGAATATTGCCAACAAATTTTACGCGACGACATGAGAAGAGAATACGTGGATCGAAGTTGAGCGCGTCAATGTTGAGCATTTCAAGTCGCGAATGGCTGAATCGCTCGCGCAAAAAATTAGCGAGTCTTGTGTCTTTTTCGATCGCGAGTACGTGCGCGCGCTTTTGAAGAAGCAGCTCAGTCAAAGCGCCAAGCCCGGGTCCGATTTCAACAATGTAATCATCCGGCGTTACCTCTGCTTGTTCGACAATCCATCGCGCAAGATTTCGATCGTGCAGAAAATTTTGTCCGAGAGTCTTTACCGGGGAGACGCCAATGTCTTGAAGCGTCGCCCGTATGTCGGAGAGCTTCATGTAACGAATGCGTCGCGGCGTCGCTAAAATTGACACGTTTGTTCACAAAACTCTGTGAACAAAATGCGGCCGAAGAGGAGACTTATTCACAAGTTATTCAGCTGGGAGTCCGCGCTGCTTCCGGCTTCGAAAATAGGTTTGCCGGGCAGCCTTTAGCGAAACGCCGTCAATAAAAAATGCGGTCGCTGCGCGGCCGATCCCGTACGTGCCGGAGCCTGCCACCAATCCGCAAACGACATTTCCCCAGCCGGGAAAGAATTTGAGAATCGCGCGCGCGCCTTCGCGGAGGAGTAGCGCTGCGCCGACGTTTGCGCCCAGCGCGCCAACAAATTCCGTTGCGGCGCGCAGGCTTCGCTCGCGCCCGCTTATATGCATGATTCCGGAGATCATCATCAACTGCAAGCTGGTGAGAATGGGCAAATCTGCCAGCGGAATAGGCTGTGTCCCGATCGCCGTGCAAATTGCCGTTGTCGATTTTACCAGGATATGGGCGACGTGATGCTGCGCCTCGCGATCGCGCGAAATCCGAATCATCTCGACCTTTGCTTCATTCGGCAGTTGCTTTGCCAGAACCGACATCAAACGCTGCGTTTCTGTTGAGGCCTCTCCTGTAAGGGGAACTACGCTGAGCAAACGATCGCGCATTGCCGGCTGCGCTTTGAGCGCTTCTACGAGTTGCGCAACCCGCTTTTCAGGTCCGACGGAAACACCGACGATCTTCACCTCGGCCGACGCCGGCAGTTTTTGCAAATCCAATTCCCCATCGTCGAAAAAGAAAATGATGTCGGCAGGTTGACGTTTGAGGTCTTCCTCAACTTGAGTTTCGACGAAATCACTGGCCTCCCGCGCGTCCAGCACTGAGATGGTTCCGCGACCAGGAATGTTCCAGTCGGTCCACCGGTGCACGGGTATCACGGCAACATTCGTTTGCTCTTGGACGCCCGGGGCGAAAAGAGTGTTAATGATTTGTTGCATTGGCATTTTGCTCGATCCAATGAACAGGAATCGCGGCGGCCGTTGTTGGAGGAATAATTGCTTGAGCGGTGTGAGCTCGCTGAGCACTGCCTTTCGAATTTTGGAAGGTAGCCTGCCTGCAAGGCGTTCGAGCCTCTCAGCGATTTGAAGAAGGGCCGTCTGATTCATTTCGGATTGGCGGTCATCACCGCTACTAGAGAACAGAATGTGGATATGAAGCAAGAAAAGCGAAAGCCGGAAATCATTTCCCTTCCCTTCGTCCTCTGCTTATAAAACGACCATGAGTTTGAACATTGAAATTCTTTCAAAAGCAGCTACCGAGGCGCGCGGATTGTGCATGGACGCCGTGCAGGCGTCGCAATCGGGGCATCTTGGGCTTCCGCTCGGCTGCGCAGAAATCGGTGCCGTGCTTTATGGCTATGCACTGAAATACAATCCGGATCGGCCACGCTGGATCAATCGCGATTACTTCGTGCTCTCTGGTGGACACGGCAGCATGTTCCTTTACGCGTGGCTGCATATGAGCGGTTACGACTTGCCGATGTCAGAAATCAAGCGGTTTCGGCAATTACATTCGAAGACGCCGGGACATCCTGAATTTGGCGACACCCCTGGAGTCGAATGCACCACCGGACCACTAGGTCAAGGTGTGGGCAACGCGGTTGGTATTTCCGTGGCGACAAAAATGGCTGCGGCGCGTTTCAACACGGATGAGCACAAAATTTTCGATCAGCATGTGATCTGCCTTTGCAGCGACGGCGACATGCAGGAAGGCGTTGCGTCTGAGGCTTGCGCGCTCGCTGGTCATTGGGGTTTGGATAATTTGATCTTCATCTACGATTCGAATGCCGTCACGCTCGATGCTGCGGCCAAAGAGACACAGAGCGAAAACACCGGCAAACGTTTTGAAGCATACGGATTTGATGTTCAGGAGATCGATGGCCACGACATGCAACAGGTTCTCGACGCACTGAACGTCGCAAAGGAGCGCGATAACGGGAAACCGCAGTTCATCGTCGCGCATACGCTCATCGGCAAGGGCGTCCCTGAAGTCGAAGGGACGTACAAAGCGCATGGAGAAGCGGGCGCGAAATATGTTGATGCTGCGCGCAAGGCGCTCGGCTTGCCGCCGGAACATTATTTCGTGTCACAGGATGTGTATGGGTACTTTGCCGAGCACAAAAAGAAGCTGCTTGCCGATTATGATTGCTGGGAAGGAACTTACAACGAGTGGCGCAAGAAAAGTCCTGACAAAGCGAAGCTGCTCGATGACGGGCTCAAGCGAAAAGTTCCCGTCACTCTCTTTGCAAAGATTCCGGAGTTTCCGAAGGATGCGAAACTGGCGACGCGCAAAGCTGGCGGCGAAGTACTGCAACCGATTGCGCAAGCGATGCCATTGCTGATGAGCGGCAGCGCCGACCTGCATGGATCGACAATGAATTACATCAAGGACGGCGGCGATTTTAATCGCGACAATTCCGGCGGCCGCAACATCCGGTTCGGCATTCGCGAGCACGGGATGTGCGCGATCCTCAACGGCATCTCCTATCATGGGCTGTTCCGCGCCTCCGGTGCAACATTCACGGTGTTTACCGATTATTGCCGTGCTTCCATTCGACTGGGCGCGTTGGCGAAGCTTCCGAGCATTTACATTTTCACTCACGATTCGATCGGTGTCGGCGAAGATGGCCCCACTCATCAACCTGTGGAGACGGTTAGCTCGGTTCGTTTAATGCCGAACATTGACGTGATCCGCCCGGCCGATCCTGAAGAAACCGCAGGCGCATTCGTTGCGGCGGTGCAGCGGACGGAGGGACCGACGTTGCTCGCGCTCACGCGCCAGGCCGTTCCGATGTTAAACGATGTCGATGTAAAATTGCGCCGCGAAGGAGTGCTGCGTGGCGGTTACGTTGTGAAAAAGGAGAAAGGAAACCTTGAGCTGATCATCATGTCGTGCGGGAGCGAATTGCAGCACGCGCTTGCGGCGGCAAAAGAGCTGGGCAACGGCGTGCGCGTGGTTTCGATGCCATGCTTCGAGCGTTTTAATCGCGAATCTCCGGAGTATCGCGAGGAGATTCTCCCAAATTCCTGTCGCAAGCGCGTCGCAATCGAAGCTGGTGTGAGTGAGATTTGGTATCAGTACGTTGGTCTCGACGGGAAAGTGATTGGGCTGCATCAGTTCGGCTTGAGCGCGCCCGGCGCCGAGGTGATGAAAGAGCGCGGCATCGACGCGCAACACGTGGTCGATGCGGCAAAATCGCTCTAGAACGCTTCCTGTGGCTCAACTGCGTCTTCCGCGCGATCTTCAAAGCGCGTGAAGCTTTTTAGGAAAGTAAGTTTGACTTGGCCGATCGGACCATTTCTCTGTTTGGCAATAATAAGTTCAGCCTTGCCTTCCAGCTCTGTTCTTTCCTCGTCTGAATCGGCGTAATATTCCTCCCGAACAAGCAAACCGACAAGATCGGCATCCTGTTCGATTGAACCTGATTCTCGCAAATCCGCCAGTCGGGGAACTCCCTTGCCGCTGCCTGTTCGAATCTCTGGATTGCGATTCAACTGCGCCACAACAATGATCGGAATTTTCAGTTCCTTGGCTAAACCTTTCAGCCCTGCGGAAATTTCTGAGATTTCCAACTGCCGATTGTCATGCGCCCGACGCGAGGTCGATCTTAGCAATTGCAAATAATCGACAATGATGAGCTGCACATCCTGCTGCGCTTTGAGCCGGCGCGCTTTCGCGCGCAGCTCCAAAATACTCAGACCGGCGCTATCATCGATGAAGATTTTCGCTTCGGCCAGTTTCGAAGCTGCGTGCGTCAGTTTTGGAAAGTCGGCTTCCGCAAGAAATCCATCTCGTGTTTTAGCTAGGTTGACGCGAGCTCGTGAACAAAGCATGCGCTGGACAAGCTGTTGCGCGCTCATTTCCAAGCTGAAAATTGCCACGGGCAGCTTCACTTCGATGGCGGCATGCTCAGCAATGTTCATTGCCAGCGCTGTTTTCCCCATGCTCGGCCGAGCTGCGATAACAATCATCTCTGAGGAATGTAAGCCGCTTGTCAGCTTGTCCAGATCGCGAAAACCAGTCGAGACTCCTGTAATTGCGCCTTTGTTTTCAAAAAGCTTCTCGATTGATTCAAGAGTGCTCATCACTTGCTCTTTCATCGAGAGCATTTCGCCCTTAAAACGGTCTTCGCCGACCGCGAAGATTCTCTGTTCCACTTCGTCGAGAAGATCATTGACTTCATCCTGCTCTTCGTAGGCGCGTCGAACGCTCTCCGTGGCGGTGGCGATGATTTCGCGGAGGATATATTTGTCGCGAACGATGTCGATGTAATACCCGACGTTTGCGGCTGTCGGTACGAAGGTGAACAGGCTGGTGACAAATGCCGCTCCGCCCACGCTCTCGAGCAAACTCCGGTCGCGCAGCACTTGGGTGAACGTGATCAGGTCAATCGCCTGCCCTGCATTCCAAAGATCAACCAGGACGTTGTAAATCGTCCGGTGCGCGGGAACGTAAAAGTATTCTTCGGTAATTTTCTCGACGCATTCGGCGATTGTTTCCCGCGGTGAGATCAGCATGGATCCCAGGACGCCCTGCTCCGCTTCCACACTATGCGGCGGGGTGCGGTGAATATCCTGCGCAGAACCTGTTGGCGAAATGGGAACAACCTTTTCGCCGCTTCGCGCCGCCGAACCTCGGCCAGCGCCATTACCCGCTTTACGAGGCTTCTCTCCTGTCCATGCGGACGATTGAGTCGCCATTTATTTGGTTTCTTTTTTCTCTTCTTTTTTTCTGCGGAAAAATCGATGTTTCTTTCTCTTCTCAGCGTCCTCGGTCCCGGCGCTTGCTTCCTCGGTCTTCGGTTCCTCGGCGGATTTCACCTGGAAAACAAGCTGCGCGGTCACAGCGTGATGCAATCTGATCGCGACCTCGTGCTCGCCGGTATCTTTGATGGGGCGCTCGAGGACAATTTTGTGCCGGTCAATCTCGGCGCCGAGCTCGTTTTTGAGCCGGTTCACGATGTCCTGCGCGGTGACTGATCCAAATGCTTTGCCAGTCTCGCCGGTCTCGAGCGTGAAGACGAACCGCGCTTTACCGATTCGGCGCGCCAACTCTTCTGCCTCATTTAGCTCGCCTGCTTCGCGTTCGGCGCGCTTCTGCTTAAGAGCATCGAGTTGGCGTAAGGTGACCGGTGTGACTTCATGTGCCTTCCCGCGTGGCAGGAGATAATTCCGCGCATAACCGCGGCGCACTTTGACTACGTCTGCTTCCGCGCCTAAACCAGGAACGTTCTCGGTTAAAATGATTTCAGTGGAAGGCATTTGGTTACGATTGTCTCGGCAAAAGTTTTCTCTGACGAACCGAAAGCGGACGACTATAGAACCGTCGCGAACGCTGTCAATGCTGCAAAAAATTTAATTCCATCGCGCCTCACATCCCAGGCTTTTGCGTGTACCAATCATCGCGGATAAGAGGGAGATTCATCTGGCCAGACGGATCCAACTTTGCAAGTAGCGTTTGGTAAACGGCGATATGACCCCTTCGAAATCCATGCGCCGAGCCGGCAATATAAAGACGCCATACGCGATATGTCGCTTCATCGACGAAGCTGCGTGCTTCAATATGGCAGGCTTCCAATCTGCGAAGCCAATGATGCAGCGTGTGCGCATAATGGTCGCGCAAGTTTTCGACATCGCGGATTTCGAAACCGACAGATTCCGCCGCGGCAAGCATGACGGGTAGCGGCGGAATATCACCATCAGGGAAAACGTATTGTCCGATGAACGAGCCATCACGATTATTTGGTCGCGCGACGATTCCTTCGCCGATTGCCTGGTTAAGGAAAACGCCACCCGGCTTGAGTGCCCGATGCGCAGCCACGAAGTAATCCGGCAGCCGCTCTCGTCCGACGTGTTCGGCCATTCCAACGCTTACGATTGCATCGTAAAGCTGGCTGCCGCTCCCGGAAATTTCGCGATAATCGCGCAGTTCGATCTTCGCCTCGTTTGCCAATCCAGCCTCTGCAATCCGGGCGCGCGCCCATTCCGCTTGCGGCGCGCTCAGAGTGATTCCCTCGGCGTACACGCCAAAATGTTTCGCAGCGTGAATGACGAGCGCGCCCCAGCCACTACCGATATCGAGGAGACGCTGGCCTGCTCGGAGACGTAATTTGCGGCAGATGTAGTCGAGTTTTTGCTCCTGAGCCACGTCAAGGTCGTCGCACGGCGAGCGAAAATACGCGCACGAGTAAACCATTTGCCGATCCAGCCAGAGACGATAAAAATCGTTCGAAACATCGTAATGGAACGTTACCGCGCGCCGGTCCCGCTCCGGTGAATGACGTTTGCCACGAATTCGTGGCAGCAGCTGCCTCGCGGCATGTCGCATCGTCGATCTTCCATCGCGCTGGGGAAGCCTGATCAGCCGACCGCCGAGCTTTAGCTTCTTTTTCCAATCCCCAAGGCGCTCGAGCAAAAAGTCGGCGATCTGAAAAGCGGCCTCGATATCGCCTTCAATATCGAAGTCATCGTACAAATATGCTTCGGCCAAACCAACTTCTGTGCCCGGCAAGAACATTCGCCCGAGTGTGCCTGGGTGCTTCAGCACGAGCATGGCGTCGCGTGGTCGCTCGTCCGGCCACGCCGTGCCGTCCCAGAGTCGAACGCCAATTTTCTCAAGCGAGCAATTCGCGAAAATTTCGCTCAGGATATGACGCGTTCTCTCCTCGAGTGTTTTTTCCGAGGAGATCGCATGCATCGCATCAATGGCACGGCGCAACTTTTCACGTTGCGCAGCGCACGTCACAAACTTGCGCCGCAACCTTAGATCATGCCGAGCTTCATCCGGCCCGCTTCGCTGATCATGTTTTGATTCCAAGGCGGGTCCCAAACAAGTTGAACATCGGCTTCATCAACGCCATCGATTGACAAGATTTTGCTCTGCGCATCGTGTGCGATGGCGGGGCCCATTCCGCAACCGGGCGCGGTCAAAGTCATTTTTACTTCCACTCGTGTGCCGCCATCTTCTTTGTTGATCAGGCGACAATCGTAAACCAGACCAAGATCGACAATATTCACCGGGATTTCTGGATCATAACATTGCCGCAGCTGGTTCCAGACATCTTCCTCCGAAACTTCGCCATCTGTGCGTGCAGTTTTCTCGGGTTCCTGCGTCTGCGGCTTTTCCAAACCGAGCGCGTCGAGGTCCTTCTCCGCGATTCGTGCGAGGCCCTGATAAGTTGCGATAGTGTAGCTTCCACCAAGGCTTTGGGTGATCACACCCTGAGTTCCAGCCGGGACCGTGGTTTTCTGTCCGCTCGGAATCTGGATAGCTTCGCAATCGCGGCTCAATGTGAATTCAGTGTTCTCGTACATGGCTTCAACGTTGACACTGTATTATGCCACAGATGCGAAAAATGACGAAATCCGAATGACGAATGACGAAACAATGTCGAACTCACCAAAAGGATGGTTGAGCGCCTTTTTCCGATTTGATCATTCTTTCGTGCTTCGACATTCGTGCTTCATCATTTAATACACATCGCGCTTGTAACGCTTGTCGCTCTTGAGTTTCTCGACGTATTCATTGGCTTGATCGACACTTTTCGCGCCCTGTTCCTGGACAATTTTGCGCAGCGTTGCATCGACATCCTTGGCCATCCGGCGCGCATCGCCGCACACAAAAAAATGCGCGCCCTCCGCGTCGATCCACTTCCAAATCTCCGCGGCGTTTTCCTTCATCCGGTGCTGGACGTAAATTTTCTCGGGTTGATCGCGCGACCACGCGCAATCGAGCCGTGTCAGAATTCCCTCCTTCAGATACGCCTCGAATTCATCTCCGTAAGCAAAATCGCACTTCTCGTGTTGCGATCCGAAGAAGAGCCAGTTTTTTCCTTTCGCCCCGATCGCTTTTCGCTCCTGCAGATACGCGCGGAACGGCGCAACTCCGGTCCCTGGACCGATCATGATAATCGGCGTGTTCGGGTCTTCAGGCAGGTGAAAATGTTTCGCCACACTGGGGAAGACGGGCACCGGCGCATCGTCAGCGCGTTCCGCCAGAAAAGACGAGCAAACTCCTTTGCGCAGCCGGCCATGACTTTCGTAACGGACGACGTCCACAATGAAGTGCACCTGGTCGGGGAACGCCATCAGGCTCGAGGCCACTGAATAAAGTCGCGGCTGTAATTTCGTAAGTAACCCGACAAACTCTTCCGGCGCGAAACGAGCAGAAGGATGTTCCAGGAGGAAATCGACTATTTCCATGCCCCACAGGTAAGTCTCGAGATCCTGTTTGCGGTTTGGAGCGAGAAGGTAGCCTAGCGTTGGCGCTGCGCTGGCGCGTTGGGCAATGGCCTTCAAAAACTTGGGTGTCGGCTGCGTTATGCTGTACTCCCACAGCAACGCTTCGCGGAGTGTCGTTGGTTCCCCTCTCGGTCGGGGGACTTTTTCATCCCCGGTCGCGTCGAGCGCACGAATGATTTCATCGACCAACTCAGGATCGTTAGTGGCGTAGACCGCCAATGAATCGCCCACTTCAAAGCTCAAACCCCACCCCGTCAGATCGAGCTCGAAATGCCGCGTATCCTTCGCAGATTCCGGACCGCTGAGACGACGATTAACAACGAGACGAGCAGGAAATGGGTTTGCCCGTGTGTACCGTGGAGCGGCAGCAGTGGCAGTAGCAGGAGCAGTAGCGGTAGCTTCGGTCATAGCAAGTCTTTTAGCGGTGATCCGTCACCGTCGCAAATTTCATCCGTCGTTTCCGATCGCCAGAGTTGGGCAAACATCCATCGCGCGCTGAGCTGCATCTACTTCCTCTGACGTTTCGGGTTGTTTAAAAAAATGAACAGCAGTCTCGTCGCGGTTGTACGTGATGAGATTCAGCGCTTCTTCAAGACAAAGGCGGCACAATGCGCAGCTCGTGTCCACATACCATTGACCGGGCGCGTTCTCGGGCTGTTTGCTCAGATTGTCCGCCATAATGCAAGGTAAACGCAAGATAGCGGTGAAGAAAATCAGTTGCGACGCGCTCCGGCACGGCCACCGGCAATCAGTGGAAGCTCAAGGGAGTTTTACAAGGCGCGGTTGTACATGACCGCCTTTGATTTGAAACACCAGATAGTGGTAAAAACCGCCATCTTTCGGCGTCCCTTCAAGCGGCCCTCCCGCTCCACCCGAAACCAGATAAAATGGCGAGCGCGCTGAAGGGTCGGTTCGGCTCGGCGGCGAGGTGATATCGCCACTCTGCGGGTTGTAATAGAGGTGTTCGTGCGAAGCCAGCACGTAATTTTACGTAAAAAACAGCAGGCAGCGCAGCGCTTTTCCCGCTGCGAACTTAGACACAGTGCGTTGGGGCGGGCGCTACGCCCTCGCAGCTTTACTTTTATCGACGAGCTCCTCTGCGACCTCGTTTCATCGGCGTTTTCGAATCAAGCGCGATGGCGAAGTCGATTTGCCGTTTGAAGACGTCAACTCGGGCGACAAAAACCGATACCTCGTCGCCAACGCTGAATCGTTTGCGCGACCGTCTGCCAATGAGCTGCCGTCGAGCCACGTCAAACAAATAAAAATCATCTGTCAGAGAGGAGACGTGGACTAAACCGGTCACGAGCGCATCCGGCAGTTCCACCATCAATCCGTAGTTACGGACATCGACAATAGCGGCGCGAAAAATCTGCGGGTTGCGTTCATCGAGTTGCCGCTGAAAAAATTCGAGCTTTTTCATCTGCGCCGCATCGATCTCCGCATCGGCTGCGGTTCGTTCCGTGATTGAAATGCGCTCCGCGATGGACGCAATCTCGCTCATGTCGTGATCGTAGGAACGCCGCGCTGCGGCGTTCGGTCGGCGCAGCGCGCCAATCCTGCCCAACGCACGATGCACAACCAGATCGGCGTAACGCCGAATCGGACTTGTGAAATGCAAATAATTTGCCTTGGCCAATCCGTAATGGCCGAGCGGCTGCGGAGCGTAACGCGCACGTTTTAGACTTTTGAGCAGAGCGACCTTGAGAGCCTGCTCTTCTGGCTTTCCACGGAAGGAGGCGAGCAATCGCTGCAGCTCAGGACGATGCGTCAGATCGCCAACCTTGTAGTTAAAACTGAGCGCGAACTCGCGATACTCCGCGAGTTTCTCCAGATCGGGATTTTCGTGAACGCGATAGATCGTAGGAATGGCGCGTTTCTTTAGCTCGCGCGCGACGG